>Ga0114994_10000924_pt1 | contig 20527 bp, 18 predicted proteins | sample ArcticOcean_MG_C_9_FD_87043 | JGI IMG/M metagenome (GOLD analysis project Ga0114994, IMG submission 87043) | Marine microbial communities from western Arctic Ocean - ArcticOcean_MG_CB2_152 | ecosystem: Environmental > Aquatic > Marine > Oceanic | place: Arctic Ocean: Canada Basin | collected...
CTATTACCATAGTGAGAGATTTCGACTATTCCCAAAATGAACTCACGGTGGGCTACTCCACCGAGGATTTGACGGCTCGCGGCATCGACGAGGAGGCCTGGCTCAGCTGCAGCGGCGGGCCCACGGATTCCGCCGCGGTGACAGGCTGCGGGGACTACCTCCAGGCGGCGGGGACCACGACCTTTGGCAAGGGCGAGATCGCCGCCTTCTTCTACGTGAACATCGTGGACGACCCGTGCACGGAGGTGGCCGAGTACGTCCAGCTGTCCTTGTCGATCCCGGGCGCACCGGCCCTGCAGGGCGAGCAGTTCCTCGCGCGGCTGCGCATCGACGACGACGACTTCCCGGAGCTCGCGAAGACGGAGCTCTGTGCCGACACGGGGTTCCTCTAAATTGATGGTTATGTTAGTTTACCTAGTACGAGGCCCGGTCGCCAGAATGTCGCCAGCCCGGGAAGCCACGATGGCGGCGTCCGGTTGTCTTACTCCTTGATCGCGAGCGTTGTTACTTCAAAGTACTAGTGTAGTACTATTATACATATGATTACGGGCGGGGGAACGCGTCGTCGTGCTAGTCTCTGATAGTCCCAAATGCCTCCTCTACTAACGAGTAATGTACGCCGCCCAGGACTGTGATTAGGTGCTTCTCTTGCCTGGTACTCAGGTATTCTTCGTCGTTCCCGAGGAGCACCTTCGAATTAAACCGCAAATGCATCTCCAAACCGTCCATGGATGGTGTCGCGCCAGCATCCCCGTGTGTCATTGACAAATAAATTTTGCAATCAAAATGAGATTCGGCTGTAGAGAACAAGGAGCCGCTGAATTGTCGAAAAATGTAACGTTGCTGCATCGCGTGAGGTACGGCCCCTATGTCATCAGCGTAGCAAAAAGAGCCCGGTGGAATTTCTGCTTGGTCCTCGTCGCGCACCGCGACGACCGTAAGCTGTAAATTGTTTAACTGCGAATACTGAACGGAGGAAGAATCTTCAGTATTTTGTCGGAGGAACTCAGCTATGTTCGCATCGTTCCCGCTTTTCTTCAGTGCGGACCAAGCCGTGGCCAGCGGAAGGTTCATGTACACCTCTCCTGCTACGCCTTCCAAACTCTTCAGATCGCCCTCCCAAATCACGACGCCCTCCTCCGTGAGTCGCACAAATAAGGTGAAATCCGCATATTCGTTTGTCCGAAACGTGCGCGTTGCATCTCCGGCCGGTACCACGTCCGCGACCAGCCGCCGCCGCACCTGCGGTCGCACGCGCGCGATGCTTTCGCGCTCCGCAGCAAGTGCTGCGTCTTGCGCGGATCGCGGCGCCTGCACATCCGCGAGGAGCTTCCAGGCGTTGAGCTCGCGCTCGTCCCGGCGGATCGCCTTGCTGCAGGCCGTGTAGCGACAGAGTGCTTGTGCGTCCAGGAACTCGACGAGTTCCGGTCGCAGCGGTATTCCGCCAACTGTGCGGCTTTGCTTGCTGCAGCGGTCCATTTATGCGGATGGTGTTTGTGGTGCTCTGTGCGGCACGGACGAGCAACAAGCGCTGCACGCGCACTGGTGATACTGTACGGTACGCTTTAGCGAGTAAACTTTGGCCAAATAAAACCCGTGCATATAAAACCCGTGCAGTCCTGCTGAATCTGCATGCACGAGGCTCGCCCGTACACAAGGTGTAACGCTGCATCAGTTCAACGCTACATCTCAAAACGCTCCACAGCAGCTCAAGAGTGCTTACATTGTGAGGTCACACGCATATGCGCCACAGCATCTCCTGCATGCTTTTGCTGCGGCTGACACGCGGCCTGCGTGGCCCGGCGCGCGCGGCGGCGCGACTCACACCGACCCGCGCGGCCACGGGTGACTGGCTCGGCCACCGCAGCGATGCGCTCGTGCCGGCGTCGGGGCCGGGCGACGACTGGATCGCAAGAATCGCGGCCGACGACCACCCCGGCGGCTTCGCCGCGGCCAAGCTTTTTGAGGCAAAAGGCGCCGCAATCGACCACCCGCCGCGCATCCTCGTGCTCCACGGGTCGCTGCGGGAGAGCTCCTTTAGTAGAAAACTGGCACACGAGGTCGCTAGATTGTTAGAGGTTTTAGGCTGCGAGGTGCGGTCCTACGACCCCAAGGGTTTACCTGTAAGAGATCCGACCATCGAGGACCACCCGAAGGTTACTGAACTGCGAACTTTATCAGAATGGAGCGAGGGCCACGTCTGGGTCAGTCCGGAGATGCACGGCTGCTTAACAGGCTGCTTCAAGAACCAGATCGACTGGCTCCCTTTAAATACGGGCAGCGTGCGCCCGACGCAGGGGCGGACCTGCGTCGTGCTCCAGGTGAACGGCGGCTCGCAGTCCTTCAACGCTGTTAATGAAATGCGAAGACTGGCGCGGTGGATGCGCATGCCCTGCTGCACGAACCAATCGAGTGTGGCCAAGGCCTGGAAGGAGTTCGACGATAGTGGGCGCATGAAGCCCTCGGATTTCCGGGACCGGGTCGTGGACGTGACGGAGGAGTTCCACAAGTTCACATTAGTGATGCGCGAGTACAGCGACGACCTGAACGACCGGTTCTCGGAGCGGTCGGAGCGGTACGAAGAGGGCAAGCTTTTAACGCAGGCCGAGAAGGAGAAGATGCGGTCGGCTTAAGCGCCCTTACACGCCATCGCGCGGGCGCGGTTCAAGTTAATTACTGTCTATGTCTACTTTTACACTAAACTTACGGTTCCAAGCGAATCGGAAGGGTTAGGGACGGGTGGTGGCAAACGTAGGGAGCGGGTCGGCGGCGCGCAAACGCCCTGCCGCCCCGCCGCGCCGCGCAATAGGAGCGCGTCGGGCGACGGGGCGGCGCGGGGCGTCGGCACACACCGGCGCGCGCCTTACTTCGCCGGCTTGCCGGCGTTCCGTGCCGATCTCCGCGGGCCCGCGGCCTTGGGCGAGGCCTTCTTGGCCTTGGCGGCGGGCTTCTTGGTGGACTTCTTGACCGGCGTCTTCTTGGCCTTGGCCACGGTCTTCTTCTTGGTCGCTGCCTTCTTGGCCGCCGGCTTCTTGCCCTTCTTGGCCGACTTCTTGGCCGGCGCGGGCTCCGCCGGCGCGGCGCCCTTGAACGGGCTGATCTTGCTCCAGAAGTTCGAGATTGCCTCCATGGTTGTAGCTTACGTGATGTTACCTGCGTGAGTAGGACGGCGTGACGGCGTCGATCCAGCAAGCGTCGCATTCGCAGCGTTGCTTTGCGGTCGTGACGCCACGGTGTGTGTTCAACCGCAGCAAGCGTCCATCGCAGCCGTTTCGCAGCGTTACGGCTGCGCAGCGGCTGCGGCTGCGCCGCGTCGGTTTGTACGGCCTCTTGTGGGCCTTGCCGTGCGACGCTCGCACGGTTTCGTCCCTAGACGTTCAGACCGTTTACGCAGCGCACAAGTAACCAATTACGCACACGAGACCATCATATGAGAGCCGAGCGACGTCTGTTGAGCTTAGTAACGCGCATTTTATCGAAACGACGCCACGGCAGTGCGTAAAGTGCAATTAACACTGATCTCAATTTATACTGGTTTTTTGCCTCTGAAAAGAATTCGGGTTTGGCGCGGGCACAGAAAGCTCGCAAGCATTCCCGGAGTGATAATAAGGCCGTGGAGGATTGGGGCGGGGCATGCCCAGCGGCATTTGAGGCCGCGACCCCGAGGGGCCCCCGCGGCGTCCGGCGGCAGGCGCTCCCCTGCTCAAATTACCCCGTCCGGAGTCCCCTCTCAGACCCCTCTACTTCCACATAAACACAAGAAAACCGACTCACTCCCCCGCACTATGCTCCGCCGCGTACGCCGCCAGCGCGTCCACGAGCGCCGCCGCCTCGCTTCTCAATTCCGGCAGCCGCTTCGCAACCTCGTCGCACGTCGCCGCCTCGCACGTCGCGGTCCGCAGGAAGTCCATGACCTCGCCCCGAATCTCGCGCACCACGAGCGCCGGTAAAGGTACGGCCGAAACATAAGAATCCGCCTCGGCCTCCAGCAGCGCGGCCACGTCCGGCTGCGTCGCGTCGCGTTGGCGCACGTAGGCCCCCACCGCCAGCTCCAGGAAGCGCGACGCCTCCACGCATCCCGTCGTTTCGCGGAACGCCTCGACGGTGTCAACAAGTTCGTCGCACCGCTCCCGCCACACGCTCCGGGCGACGCGCTGGACGTCGTTTGGTGATAGCACCAGCGCCTGCGTTCTCTTAGACGGCTCCGTTGCCCAGCGCGCGCCGAGCGTCGTTTTGGTCGCCTGCATCACTTCGGACCGACCCCGCAAGTAGAACAGTAAAGCGTCGACGTCCCAGATTTCGGAAAGGAACCGCCCGAAGACCTCGGCCTCCGGCGAATGGCTCCGGTGGAACTCTGTGGAGCAGAGGAGCGCCCAGCATTTTTTTTCTACAATTTCGTCAATGCCCGACTCCCTCATAAATACCGAGATGACAAACTCGGGGAAGCGGTCCACGGCCTGGTCGTTCTGTAGTGCGAGAGCATCGGACCGGTAGCGCGCATCATATATGGCTTCGGCGGTCCGCATGAGCCATTGGAGTGGCCTCACTTCCGCGGCCGGCTGCGTCCCGACGGCTCGCCAGATTAAAGAAGCGAAGTGCGGGTATGCTAAAGTGTTGATGCCCGCCAGGTCGGGCGGCGGGGTCTCCGTGGTGCGCGCCGCTTGCAGCCGGTCGCGCAACGGGAGGCGGGCCTTCGTCGATGGTTTCTCCGTTGCATGGGGTGCGTCCACGCCGGGCGCGAGGATCCTTAAATTCGCGACCCACGCGGCGCCGTCGCGCGCCGACTGGACCTTCCGGTCAGCCAGCATGGCCACGTAGCGGCGCCGGGCCGCGGGCTCCAGCTCGCGCAGCACGACCACCGCCCGGGGCCGGAAGGCCGCGGCGTCCATCGCTGCGATGTATTTGGCCGCGAGGACGGCGTGCGGCGGCTGCCCAGCTCCGCGTGACTAGCGTGCGGGTTCGGGTTCGGGTTTACGCACGGGTTTTCACCCGCAAAACGATTGCAATCGATCATGAGGGCCTCGTGAAAGGCTGGGGCTGCCCAACATAAAGTGCAATGATCCTCACGCAATGCGCCTCCTGTGCTGCCGAACTCCCACGCCTGGCGAGGCAATGCAGCCGCTGCAAGACTCGTTACTGCGGACCGGCCTGCCAGAAGCAGCACTGGGAAGGAGGCGGCCATGACAAGCGCTGCAAGAAGATTAGGAAAGGCGGCGGTGCCGAGCAGTATCATGCGGATCAGAAGTACGCGGAGGCCACAACTGTCGCGGCGGAAGCGTGCGCGGACGACACCAAGGGCCAGACGTGCTACATTTGCACGGAGGCCGTCCATCGGCACACGAAGGAGGGCCTCGTGCGCGGATGTGCTTGCCACACGACGGAGGGTTTCGTGCACGTGTCGTGCTTGGCGGAGCAGGCCAAGATTTTGGTCGCGGAGGGCGAGGAGAACAATTTGGATATGGAACCGAGATGGGCGCAGTGGCACACGTTCGGCCTATGCGAGCAAGACTACCATGGCGTCGTGTTTTGCGCGCTCGGCTGGGCGTGCTGGAAGACGTACGTGGGCCGGCCGGAGGAGGACAGGGCTCGGGGGCTGGCGATGAGTGCGCTCGGAAACGGCTTATTCGATGCAGACCACCACGAGGCCGCGTTGTCCGTGTATAATTCCCGCTTGTCTTTGATGCGGCGGCTTGGGACATCCAAATTCAGCATGCTCGTCTTGCAGGGCAACCTTGCGAGCACGTATTACGCAATGGGGTACCACGAGAAGGCCTTTCTTGTGCGACAAGACTTATACTCCGCACATTTGAAGCTTTTTGGCGAGGAAGATATAAATACCCTCGGAGAAGTGGTCAACTACACGGCCTCGCTAGTATGTCTCAAGCGCTACGAAGAAGCGAAGTCACTAATGCGCAAGATGATGCCCGTGGCGCGACGCGTTCTCGGCGAGAGTCATGAGTTCACGCTCAAGATGAGGTGGCAGTACGCTGAGGTGCTCTACAAAAACGCCAGCGCCACGCTCGATGATCTGCGCGAGGCCGTGGCGACGCTGAATGAATTGACACGGACTGCGCGGCGCGTGCTTGGAAGCTCGCATCCGGTCGCAATGGTGATTACCTCTGGCCTACGAGACGCGCGAGCGGCGCTCCGCGCCCGCGAAGCGCCACCTAACTGAGACTCTCCCCTAATGCCGTCGGGCAAATATTTCACCGGTTCTTATGGCTGGGGGATCTTGGGAATCGTCGGCACGGTCCCCAGCAGCGTCCCCGGGTCGAACACGAAGTCCTTGTCGAGCTGGTCCGCCGTGGGCGTCGCCTTGGCCAGGATGCGCGGCGTGGCGAACGAGGGCGGCGTCTTCGCCACCGCGCTCGAGGACACGCAGACGGGCCGCGCGACCTGCTCCGGCGGCGTCGAGGACCGCGGCCGGTCCGACGCGGGCGGGGTCGCGGACCGGGCCGTCGCACGCGCCACCTCCGTATCCGTATCCGATTCTTTATCCGCCCGGTCCACGAGGAAGACTTCGATCGGTGCGAGTGGTGATCGCAACCGGAGCTGGTACTTCGCCGTTCCTGTACTATGAGGGTCCGGCACCTCGAGGTCTGTCCCCGGTGGTGCTCGTAACGCGATGATGGTCTCGCCCGCCAAACCGGGCACTGCTCTGAGGTCGGCGTGGGTTACAGATAGATCGGAAGCGTGGGCCTTGGCGAACTCCGCCCGGGCTCTCTCCAGATGTTCCACGCAATTGTCCAAAGTAGCGGCCTCTGCTCTAAGTTGCTCCGCTTCATTTCTCACCCGTAGCACCTCATCATCATCTTCATCGTCCGAACTATTCGGGTCGTCGTCGGGGTGCGGCGCCCGGTTGCCCTTCCAGGCGATATTATTTTTTGTGGTCTTTTCTATGAGACCAATGCCCTCGAGCACGTTCGTGATGTCGTAAATCCTCCGTTTCTGCACGCCCAATTGCGCCGCGGCATGGTTCAAGTCCAAAGAACCGTGCGGCTGGCTCTTGATCAGCGCCACGAACTTTTTGGTGAGCAGACCGAGCGAGCTGTCGTAGCGCTGCGTCGAGGGCGGGGCCTCGGCCATGGTTGTGCGAGCGGCGCGCCGGTGGCGTTCTCCTCCGTGGCTGGGCAACGTGCGCGGTGGCGGCGCTATCCGCTGTGGCTGTGCGCTGGGAATGCGCTGGGAGATCCTGTCAGGGTTTCCTGGCTTCGCGGCGAGGAGCGCCGCAGCGTTGATTGAGTTGGGCTGTGCGTTGCGCTGTGGGTTTCGCTGTGAAGAGGGCAAGAGAACGGGTGCAATGGGTTGCCAGCGAGTTGCCTTTTGTGTCGACTTGGCCGAGGCGGGAGAGCTCAAACCCGAACGAGCTCGCTGAGCACTCCCAGGGGCAAAGGCCCCTTTGTCACTTCTCCGCAGTGGTACCTAGGCGACGCTTGCAGCACGACGTCGAAAAAATCCACAAACGGGTTTTGTTCGCAAAACCCGTGCGAAGTTTTACCCGTCTACTCAGACGGAGGTATGCTATCAGAAACGAAAAACGAGAACAGCACTCGAACGAACACCACATTACCCCCTAACTACTCTCGGCCCGCGCCGCCTGGTTGAAGCCGCTCATCACCACGTTCCAGAACAACGCGAAGCTGTTGCACCAGACCACGCGCAGGTGCAGCGGCACGACACTGAAGTTGAGAAGTTGCGCGGGCCCCCAGACCGCCCACGACACGGGGCACGTGCGCGGCAGCATCGTGATGCTCCTCGTCACGCCCTCATTTAGCGTCATGCCTTCCAATAGCGCCATCCACACGAAGTAGACGAAGTCCTTGGCCGGCAGCCAGATGCCCAGGTCCAAAACAGTCTTGGTCAGCACCCGCCGCGCGTCCGCGTCCACTTTTTCATTGACCCAGCGATCCAGCTCCCGCACCCAGATCGTGTAGCCACGCGCGACGCACACGCGGAAGCCCACGAATCTTAGAGCGCGCAGGGGGTCGTAGGCGTCGTTGCTTTCGTGGATCTGCATGATCGTGTCTCCGGTCAAGGCCAGGAGGCCGCCGGTGACCATGTTGCCCGCAACGGGCCTGGCTTTCAGCGTGCGCGAGTAGGCCTGCCAGAGGCTCTCGCCGCCGCCGCGGCATTGAGGCGTCCGCTCGACGGCGCGGACGCCACTGCTTTGCCTCTTTGCAGCGCACGTTCCGACCAGCAGCAGGATCCTGCTGAGCATGGTGTGGCCTGGGGATTGCAACGGGCGCGCAGATCGATGCACGCTAGTCCAGCGGCCTTGGATGGCACGAACTGTTGTTGGATGGCCGTTTAAGCCACCAATGCGGCACGGCGGCTTAATCCTTGCGCGCTTTGGCGTGCGTGCGGGTTTCGACGCATCCGCAAAACCGCTTGGAGGCGCCAAAAACAGCAAGCGTGCACTGAACCGTTGTTGTAGCAGTAACGGAAGAACCACCGAATCCCTGCTTACGCGTCCGCAGCAGCCGCGCGCGCCACTCGTCTCGAGAAAGGCCTCCAAAGCTGTCTCCTGGACCCACACCAGTCGTGCGACCGAGGCCGCTGCCCAGCACTACAATGCCCGATGATCCCGCCGCCCAGCAGCGGCGCATGCTCGAGATGCAGCACAAGATCCGGCACGACGCCCAGTCCCAGCGGGTCGCTTTCGGGGAGTTCGCCGATTGGAACCGCGACATTGCCAAAAGGGACAAGGAGCGCCGGAGCGCCACCGACGCGGCGGCGGTGCCGCCCGTGCGGGGCGGGCTGCGCGTCGGCGTGCGGAACTCTTCCAATGAGACGGATGCGGGCGCCCAAGAGCACCTCGCCCAGGCGGCGAAGGCGAAGCGGGCGCCCGGTTCTCATGTATACGACAAGGGGTATAAGAAGTGGGAGCAGTTCGACGCGGACGCCTACGACATCGACGACGACAACGAGACCGTCGCGCCGGATGAACCGGTTGTGGCGCGGCCGCTCTCGGCGCCGCAGGACCCCGAGGCGGCCCAGCGCACGCTGGGCAACGAGCGCTTCGCCGCGGGCGACTACGAGGGCGCCGTGCGCAGCTACTCGCTCTGTCTCGGGCTCAAGGCGCGGAACCACGTCGCGCTCTCGAACCGGGCGATGGCGTACCTCAAGCAGAGCCAGTACAACAACGCCGAGGCCGACTGCGACACGGCCCTGAGCTATGAACCGCAGCACTTCAAATCGCTGCAACGACGGGCGACGGCCCGGCACGCGCTCGGAAAGCACCGCGCCGCGGCCCAGGACGTCATGCGAGCGTTGCAGGTCGAGCCCTCGTCCAAGCCGCTGCTGGCGCAGCAGCAGCGCATTCTCAAGACGCTGCGGGCGGCGGCCGCGGACGCGCCGTTCGTCGCGGTGCGGACCGAGGCGTAAGAGATTTTCGTCAGTACTCCCCGGATGCCTCGTGGCTCACTCTTGCCGCGTTTGAGGCGTGTGCAGCTGTAGGTGGACGGGTTTTCATCATTTTTTTTCCTTGCTCGGCAAAATCGAAAGCCGAGCTGACTGCAGTCCTAGCCTCGCCAGAAAATATACGGAAGACGTCCGAGAACTTCCAGACTCCCCAGGCGCCCGACGCCAACGCGCGCCGCATCTCCGACGCGCGCCCGACGCTCGCTATTTAGCTCTCCGACGCTGGACAGCCAAAGTGCAACGACGATGCCGATGTTCCGGCGCATGACACGCATATTGACGGCGCTCTTCTTGCTCGCCGCCGGCCACGCCTCGCAAACGGAGGGCCCCTACGCCCGCCACGCGACGTCGGCGACGCCGGCGACGTCCCGGACGGTCCGGACCGCCGCGTCGGCGAGCGCGACCGGCGCGGGCCTGGCCGAGGTGCTGACGACCGCGCCGGCGCCGCGCGCGCCCAACGCGGGTCCGGTCGAGGCGCCGACGACCGCGCCGGCGCCGCGCATTGACGCGTCTCCGCACGCCGCCGCGGCGGCCGCGTCGCCGCGATCCAGCTCGCCGCAGATGATTCCGGTGGCCTCGGATATCCCCGTGGGCCCGAGCTGGACGTACCATATGGGCCTGCCGCAAGCATCCAAGAAGGCGTGATGATCAACTCCTTTCTCTCCGCCGCGCCGTCTCCCAGCACCACTACGCATCTCTCCGTCTCCGTCCGCGCGCGTCCCTGTTGTTCTAAGATTTACTACCTAACTGGGGAGGATGAAGATGATGATGCTCCTCCAAAAAGAATGCTTAGTAATAGTAGTCCGGCGAGTCCTCCTGATATGAGCGGCACATGTGGACGTACTCGCCCCATCTACAGATGGCCGTCGCACGATCCCAATACACGCCGCCCACATCATGGCCTGCCTCAATGTAGCTCAGCGCCCGCTTGTTGGCGACGCGCACGGCCCGGGGCCGCCCTCCCTTCCCCTTCCCCACGACATACGCGAGTGGCTGTCCGGACTCCGGGAAGAAGGATCGACGGTCGCTGCACCACGGGGCGCACGCGGCGTAGAACGTCAAACAGTGCACGAAGACGTCCGGTAGCTCATCTTCGTCTTCGTCTTGCTCCGGCTCGATAAATCCGAAGCCTTTCTCGACGTTGAAGCGGACGAGCGTGCCGCGGGCATACGCCTCGCCCGTGATGAGCCGCGGCCGCTCGGGATGCTCGTAGGTCTCCAGCAGCTTGGCGACCTCGACCTCGCCGCGGTTCCGCGCCCAGTCGGCTGGCGTGTAGCTCCGACCGGGCCGCGGGGGACCGCAGCTGTACGGATCGCGGGAGTGGGGCCCGTCGAGATCGTCGTACATGGGTAGCTCGGCCGGAACGCCGGCGTGCAGGAGGAACTCGACGAGGCCTCGGTTGCCGCGGGCTGCCGCAATGTGCAGGTGGGAGCCGTTGGAGCCCCGAACCCGCTGCTCCACCAAGTCGACCAACTCTCGCGCCCACCATTTGTCGGCGCCGACGGCGTCACAGAAATTGAGAATCTGGAAGAAAAGGCTGTCGCAGTCCAGAACCGCCGCTACCGCCGACGCTACCGGTGGCTGGTCCTGTTCTACTGGCGGCTGCGTCGGCGCGCCCGGCGCGGCCGTGGCGCGCCCGGCGAGTGCGACGAGGCGCACGCGGTGCGTCGCCAGCGCCGCGGGCGAGGCCTTCTCCAGGTACGAGAGCGCTGCCTCAATGGTCCTGGGCCGCCGCTTCGGTGTGCCGCGATTGGATGCTTTGGCACCAGCCTCTGGAGCTGCGGCTTGTTGCAATCTCTGCGCGATTGTTGCGATTTCTGCATCCATGGCTAGTTGGCGCTGCGCCGCCGTATTTTCTATCAACCACGTCGGCCTCGTGCTGCGCATGGTTGGTAACAAAATGGGCTGCCCACAGAGCCTGGCAAGCAGAGCCTCCGGCCACATGCACAGGGGTTAAGTCCCAGGATGGAACTACGCACGAAGCAACTTTACCTCTCTGATTCTAGTTTTAGCATCCGCGACGGGACGGATATCGAAAGTAAGCAAAAAACCCGCACAAGTACAAAAATCCATCCCCTTCCGCGCGCCATCCCTGTTGTAATATTACTTCTAGTATGGCCGAAGGAGCGACGAGCGACGAGCGGCGGGGCGACAGAGCGACGGAGCGGACGGAGCGACGGAGCGACAGAGCGACGGAGAGGACGGAACGACGGAGCGACGGCCGACGAGTGAGAGCGAGAGAACACAACGGGGCGATCACGCGGGGGCCTCGGCCGCGTCCCAGTAGTCCGCGCCGTAGGAGTACTGGAGCTCCTCGCCGGGCGCGATCTCTCTGTTCGCCGTGAACGCCAGCCTCGGCGCGGCGGCGTCGGGGACGCGCGCGTCGACGTTGGCCGCGCGCGTGCCACCCTCCGCATCGTTCATGAAGCGGCACCAGTTCGAGCGGTTCCAGTCCTCCGCGTCGACGAACGTCGAGCCGAGGTCAAAAAGATAGTCGTCCGACGTCGGCACGCGTCGGCGCGCTCTGTCTTCGTGCCAGGCGACGTCCGCGGCCGTCGCGTCCGACCCGCCCCAGTAGCGGGCCGCGACCTCAATCCTCGTGCACGCCTCGCCCTCGAAGAACCCGAGGAGCGCGCCCGCGGCGATGGTTTCCGTCGCGTAGGCGCCGGCGCCCTTGCTCTTCGTCGCCGCGATGCGCACGTTGCTGGCACGCGCGGTCCGCATTGCGCGGCAGTGGGCGTAGGGCAGCCGCGCGCCTACGGCCATCGCGGCGAGGAGCAGCATGAGATCTCAGGATCGATTTACAAGGTAGCGCGGCGTCTGCCCGCAGAGATTGACCCTCTCCGCCAGTAGCGGCACAGATTCCGATGAGCAGCGGATCCCTAGAGGATGCTGGCTCGATTGCGCGGGACGCACGCGTGTCCTGGGGTTTCGCAGGGTAGTTTAATACTTCCTGGACGACGTGTGCAGGCGAACTAGTGCGAGCGGACCCAGCCTCAAAAGCAAGCAAAACCCGCATAAATAAAACCCGTGCGTCCGTAACCGCCCTCGAAATCGACCGCGCAAATCGATCCAAACCGCCACTCATCGTCTATTCTTGGACGCGTAGAGTGGTCGTGCGCAACCCAGTGACAAACAAGCAGCACCTGACAGCCGGCACGCCTTCGACGCGGCGCCTAGCTGCAAAAGCTGCCTGAAACAGCCAACCCAAAGCGCCAGCACCAAGATGGCCGCCTTAGCGCGGGACGAGCTCGACGAGCTTGAGGACTTGGATGAGGACCTGGGCCGCGCCCGCCGCTTCCAGGGCCAGAACGCCGGCACGCAGAAAATCGACACGCAGCTCGGCACCGTCTCCAAGGGCAAGGAGAAAGAAGAAAAAGAGAACGTGGAGGCCGGCGAGGGCAACTGGGCCTCGGACAAGTTGAAGAAGCTCGGCATCAACAACACGGAGATGAAGGGCGTCCAGAGCTGGGTCACGCAAAGAGATGATGAGAATTGGCAGGGGATGGTCGAGGGCCAGGTCTGCATTTCCGTGACGCATTCTAACTTGAAGCAGAAGATGCTCGAATTACGGTTCGATCTGCACCAGACCATCGGCGAGGTGAAGGCGCGGTTGCACCTGCACCACGGCACGCCGTCGTCGATGCAGCGTCTTACACTAAGAGATGGCGGCGTCGATATTGCTCATTTAGATGACGACGACAAGATGCTCGGATTTTATTCAGCAACGTCGGGCATGTTCATCCACGTGGTCGACGTGGACGAGCACTCCATTTCCAGGAACGGCGCCTTGGAAAACGTGAACTTAGTGGAGCGTTATAGAATGACCGAGGACGACTACGACAAGCGCAAGGGCACGGTCCGCGAGTACATCAAGGAGCAAAAGGCCAAGGACCCCAACTGGAAGGCTCCTAAATTAAAAGGTGCGGACATGGCGAACCAGAAAACAAAAGCGTTGCCCCAGACGCTCGAGGACGCGGACCACATCGTCCAAGCCTTGAAAAGCGCGGCGAGCGATGCGATTCTGAGATGTGAAGTCCAGCCGGGCGGGCGGCGGGGCGTGGTGAAGTTCCTCGGCGCCTTAGAGGGCAAGGAGGGCGTCTGGGTCGGCGTCGAGCTCGACGACCCCCTGGGCAAGAACGACGGCAGCGCCGGCGACCAGCGGTGCTTCACGTGTCCTCAAAACCATGGCACCTTCGCCCGGCCGCTGAACGTGGCCGTCGGCCACTACCCCAACGAGATGGACGAGACCGACTCGGACGAGGAGATCTAGTTTTGCCCCTTTTTTAATCTTTCGTTTCACTCACGTTGCAGCGGCGGCGTGGTGCTAGCGAACTAGCAGTTGCTAGCGTTCAGGGGCATTACTAGTCACTGAGTGCGCTACTAGTACCTTAAAGCTGCGAGTAGTCCCCGCAGACGGCCACGAGCAGCCCCCGCAGGTCGTCGGTGACGTGCGGCAGCACGCTCTCGGGCCAGCCCGCGCCCGCCAGCAGGATAGCTCGCTTCACGAACCGCGCGTCGCCTCTCAACCGCGGAGAGGCGTAGCGGACCAGGGACGCGTCGCGCGCGAGGGCCGCCTCCACCAAAACCGCGTTGTCCCGGAAGTCCGCCGGGCAGGCTGCGAGCGCATGGGCGTCCCGGCGCACCATCTCGAGGCAGGCCCCAAAATCCGTCGCCGCCGCGGCCGTCGCCTCGAACCGCGGGAGGGAGTCGCCCCTCGCGACGCGCCGCCGCAGCGCGTAGAGGAAGCGGAAGGCCGTCACGAAGGGCCGCTCGGCCGGGAATTGCTTGAGGATCCGCGAAAAGTCCCGCCGCGAGAGCAGCTCGAGCTCCACGTAGTTGAGCGCCCGCGTGATGAGCGTGCCGGCCTCGCGCAGCTCGTCGCTGTACAGGAAGAAGTCCGTGTTCAGGGCCATGCCCCGGGTATATATCCTCCCATCGGACCCGACCACGCCCTGGTTCGCGATGATGAGCAACCGGTCCTCGTGGATCAGTTCCTGCGGCACGTACAGGCGCCGCGTCAACGCCTTGTAGACCGCAAACCTAAAGCGGTTCGTCCGGTGCACGAAGTACGCCACCCTGCCCAGCGTCCTACTACTGATCTCGTCGCACATCAGACCTTGGAGTTCGGGCGACAGGAACTCGACCAGTTCGCTATAGGCATCCCTTCGCTCCATCTGCTCGCTCTGGAACAGGAACGACCGCACTCTAGCGGCTGTAGTTCGTTCGATGGACATGTCGACCAACATAGAGTTGATCTGGTCGTAAAGCTGCTGGTGCTCGATCTTTTTAATGTCTAGCGTGGTGATGACCGCCGTCACCGCGCCGATGATGTAGGCCCACATGAAGCCCCCCACGAACATGATGATAATCATCACGGCGTACTCCGGGATCGTTGTGGCCAACACATCTCCGTACCCGACCGTCGTCAGCGTCATGATGGAGAAGTACAACGCAATGACGTACCTGAAGGTCACGTGTTCGAATGTATCGGTCATCTAGATAAAGGACGCGGTCGCGGTACTGGTGCTTCGGGTTTCGGATGTTCCACTTGTAGCCGAAGGGCCCCTCGCCGCTCTTCTCGAAGGCGCCCATCCAGCTGTTGGACGGGAAGTCCTCGCCCCCGCCGCCCTCGTCGTCCGCCGGGGCGCCCATCGCCACCTGGAAGTGACCGACGAAGCCCCACAAAAACGCCATCCAGTGGCAGAAGAGGACCGCGAGCACGACGAAGCCCACTAATTGGATCACGCCGTAACTGATGGACATGTCCGCTCGGTACCGCGTCACTAACCGTGAAGACCGGATGATCCTTAACAATTTGGCCAGTCGTAGTAACCGCAACAACCGTAGTGCTTGGGCATCACCAACGGCGGGGATCGCGAGAGTCAAAGCGCCGTAGGGAATGGAACTGATGAAGTCGATGGCGAACGACCCGTACAGGTACTTTTTGACGATGCGCGCGTGGTTCCGCACCCACGTGCCCTGTTGATCCTGGTAATGTAAAAAGAACTGCAGGCCCACGTCTCCGATGAAGACCAGGTTCACGATCTGCGTGCAGGTGAAGAACGCCCAGGCACCCACACTTCCCGTACCACCCCCAATTGTGTGCTGATTTCCATCATGAATAAACCCCACTTCAGCCGGCGTCACCAGCGCCGTGTACACGAGCGCGAAGCAAATGGCCACGTCCCAGTTCTGGACCCACTTCGACTTGTCCGGCGCCACCGTCCAGCTCCCCGCCTCGGTGTGGCTCATGCTCTTGGCCGCCTCCGTCGCGCACTCGATCTCCGAGCGCGTCGAGACGACGGCGTCTCCCTTGGGGACGGAGAAGGCGCCGACGCCTTCGAGCATGAGTGCTTCGTTGGTCTTCGCGGCCAGCATGGTTCTTCGTGTGCTTTTTGTGCCCGTATCTGTATTGTGTGCAGTGTATTTGCTGGGCACAGTGGTGCTCAAGTATTATATTGGCTGCCCCACGCCCGTGGCGTATTGGGGCTGCTCTTCTATGCGCTGCGCGCGCCGCGGAGTAACGCGCGCGGTGTTGCTAATCCGTGAGACCGCAGAGCTTTCAAAGGAACGACAGGTTTCTGGCTGAGTACGGGTACACACGATTTCTGTAGTTGCCGGGGCTGTAGTTACACGGTCGGGGACTCATGGATAACTATGGGCTCATAAAATTTCGAACGGGTTTCGCGCCATAATGCGCTGGCGCGCGCGCGTGTTGCACAGAATACTGCGCATTGCTGCAAACGGCAGCCCAGAAAAACATCTGTACGGGTGCTCTGTTCGTGTTGCGAGTGCTTTCGGCACAGCTCAGCATTCATACGGCCACACGCACACTGACTCACACAGCACTGAGGCTGTGAGATCCGCGCACGACAATGGCCAAACCAGCTACGGCGACGACGCGTGCGCCCGCCGGCAGGAAGACGCCCGCCAAAGCGAAGAAGGAGACCAAACCCAAGTCGGGTACGGCGAGCAAGAAGAAGGCGCCCGCGGGCAAGAAGGCAACCGCGAGCAAGAAGAAGGGCGAGGAGCCCTACCCGAACTGGGCCGCGCCCACGCCGAGTGTGGCCTTGGAGGCCGTGGCGCGCCTCGCGGCCGTCCACGGCATCAAGGACCCGCCACCTAGAAAAACCATTCTCGACTCGCTGGTGCGCACCATCCTCTCGCAGAACACGACGGACAAGACGAGCGCCGTGGCCTTCGCGCGGTTGAAGGAGGGCCTGCCGACGTGGACGGAAGTGTTGCACGCGGCGGAGGGCGTCGCCGAGGAACTGGTGCGGTGCGGCGGTTTGGCCGAGGTGAAGATGGAGCGCGTCCGACTCATATTGAGGGACAAGCGCGTCCGCACAAGTGGAGAACCCAGCCTCGAGTGGCTCCACGGGAAGAGTGATGAAGAGGTCAAGCGGGTGTTGACCTCCTTCAAGGGCGTGGGACCCAAAACTGTCGCGTGCGTGATGATGTTCACGATGGGCCGCGCGGAGTTCCCCGTGGACACTCATGTTTTACATATCGGGATCAAGCTGGGCTGGCTGCCGGCGAACGCGTCGCGGGAGCAGGCCTACGAACATTTGAATAGGCGCGTGCCCGACGCGTGCAAGCTCGACCTCCACGTTTTATTGGTGGAGCACGGCAAGTGCTGCACGCGGTGCGCGAAGAACGGCAAGTTGCAGAAGAAGGAGTGTGCCGTGGACCGTTGCCCGCTCGTGGGCCTGGGCGCGCCCGCCTCGGACTCGGACTCGAGCGACGACGACGTGCCCCTCTCCGAGTGGAAGTCCGCGTAATTAGTGTTCCAAAAAGTTACTCAGTGGTAATAGCCCCAGGTGGAGCTGAGCATCGGGTACACGTCCTTCTTCTCCTCGACGTCGTCGCAGGAGGCCACGACCTTCTCCGGGTCCGTCGACAGGGCGAAGCGCGCGCCCCGGTAATCCTCGCGGTCCTTCCACCAGTCGGGGTCCTTCGTCTCCTTCTCCTCCTCCTTAAGGCGTCGTGAGTACTGTGAATCGCTTTCGCCCGCGCGGCGGTCCTTCTTTTTCTTGGACAAGGGCGCCTGGGCCTCCCACCAGTTGGGCTTGCCGAGCCAGAACTTGGACTCCTTGGCTTGTTTCTCCTCCGTGACCTCGCCCTTGGCGTCCACGTCGATTTTAGTACGAGTCAAATGTAAATGTGTTTCCTCCACCGCCCGTTGCAAACTCCCAAGCCGCCAGAACGCCGCTTCTCTATACAACGGCAGAGCTAACGAAGGCGACGTGGGCAAGACCCCGTCCCGCAAGAACGCCAGCACGTGCCGGAAGGTCCACCAGTCCCGGTCGACGTACGCCACCCGTTTGCCGCGGTCGTCGCCGAACAGGGGGCAGTCCTCCGCCGCCAGTGCCGCTAGTAAAGAGTCCGGGTCGTGCTTCAGCTTGGACAGGTTGATTTCAAAAATCTGGCCGCCGACGTTCAAGCGGAGTCTTTTTTGCGGCGTCGTGTCGAGGTAGTGCCGCGGGAACCAGTCGTCCTTGTCGCGGTGGTCCAGTTTGGCCGCATCTCTTAAAATGGTCTCCTTCTGGTCCCGCGCGCGCTTTCTTTCCTCCCTTAGAAAGGCCCGCTGCCGCGCCTGCTTCCGCGCCTCTCGTCTTAACTCTTGAGCTCTTGCTTCCAAGACCGTGTGTTCTAGTTCTAGCCGGCTGGACAGCTCCCGTTCCAGGCCGCCCAAATCCTCCGTCATGCGCCGCTGCGTCCCGTAGGCCATGGCTGCCGGCGTAGTGCTGGGCGCGCACAATAACAGGCACCGTTGCCGCCCCGGGCAGCCCCGCTAGTGGCTACACTAGGCTGCCCCATGCGCCCGCATCCATGCGGGCCGCGGGGGCACCCGTCGGGCCCGCCCGCTACGCCGTCGGCGCGGCGGGCGGCGTCCGCGGCGCCTGAGTCGCGACATGTAGTCGTGACCGGCTCTATCTAGAGACCAAATGTATATCGACGGGCGTGGGTCCTGGTCCGTGGAGTCGCAGACGTCCCGCACAAGCATCGTGGTAAAACAAAATTACTAGACATATTTACGACGCGTAGTCCGCGGACCCCGACTTGAGCAGCTCCCGTTTCCTCGCGGAGAAGTGCTTCTCGGCCCAGCAGCCCCGGAACTTGTTCACGTCCTCCTTATACGTTTTGGCGATGTCCTCGTCCACGAGGTGCATGGGCCGGCCTGTAGAATACGCTAAGCATTGTACTTGCGCACATCTCTCCAGGTAGTACAACTCGTCAAATGCCTCGGCCACGGAGTCGCCGCAGGTGATGATGCCGTGGTTCTGGTGCATCAGGACGCGATGCGAGCCCATCGCGGCGGCCATCCGGTCCCCTTCGACCGTGCCCAAAACCAGTCCCCGGTAATCCGTGTCATAGGCCACTTCATCGTAGAACCGTAGAGCGTTCTGGTTGATCATCTTCAACTCCATGTCCTCCAGACAACACAAAGCCGTGGCGTGCGGCATGTGCGTATGTAGTACACACGTAGCGTGGGGGTGCCGTTTATGTATGCGAGAATGGATAAAAAAGGCCGTGGGGTCCGGCGCGCCGGATCCTTCGATGACTGCTCCGTTTTCATCCAACAGGAGGAGATTGGAAGCAGTCACCTCGCTCCAGGCGATGCCGTAAGAAATACACAGAAATCGGAGCGGCGTGCAGTGGGGCACCATGACCGTCAGGTGGTTGTCGATGCCCTCGTTCAAGTGCATCCGGTCCAAGATTCTATAACATGCCGCGAGGTCGACCCTCGCTTGCCTTACTGCATCCGCCGCGTGCGGGGCGCTGGACGTGATGAGGCCGTAGGGGCCCACCACCTCCACGGGCTCCTGTTCATCGGCCTTGCGTTTCTTACCGGTGCCGCCATAAGCCGTCGTGGCGACGACCGTGGTTGCTGTCCGCGTGCTCATGGCTAGCTTATTGATGCGAAGATCTTGATTGCAGCCAGTTCCGTTGTTCAGAGAACTGCTGTGAGTGACTAGAAGGATGCAGTTGATAATGCGAGCAGTGCTGAGCTGCGCTTTGCAGATCAAGCCCGTCGCGTCCGCGTAGCAGAAGTACGGGTTCTATGTTCTCGTCGGTAGCGTCGAGGATGCCCACCCGGACACATCGTTACCGAGAGAACTCTCCTTCGAGGTTTCGGTGATTTGATTTTGTGTTTTGTGCGCAAAAACGGGTTTTCGGTGCCAATTAATTGCGCCTTTTGGTGTAGCTACGCGCCGCCGCCACGTGGTGCCCGCCTCGCGGTCGCCCTAGAACACCGCCGGGCGCACGCGCCGACCGGGCCGCGCGCCGACGATCCATAGATCTAATCTAAAGCACAACTATCTGAGGCTTCACACGCGGCGCCATGGCGCAGCACCCCCTCTCGCCCCTGGAGGAACAACAAAAACCGACCGTCACGACCATCGACGACGAGCTCCCGGACTACCGGCGCGACCGCCGCCGCCGGAAGAAGCAACGCAAGCGGCGCAAGCCCTCGCTCCTCGACCAGCTCTACGCCTTCGTGAGCGGCGGCTGTTTAGGCAGTCCGCCGCCGAAGGAAAGGAGGCGCCGGCGGCCCAAAGTGGAGGAGGCGCCGGAGGTGAAGTTCGAGCGCGGCGTCTCTTTTTTGGAGGAAGAGATGCGGAGGCCTCAGATCACGGAGGAGGCCCTGGTGAGCAGCGAGATTCCTGTGCCCCGTACCGTTAACGGTACGGGGCACACAGGTCCTAGTAGGTTTTGCGCCACTAGCGCCTAGTGTGTTTTGCGCCGCTCGCCAGAACGCTGTTCTTCGCCGCTCGCCTCTTCGCCACACCTAAAACTGTTTCTCTCGGCCCCCGCGTTCCGATGAGCACCTTTTCAAAACCATCCGAGCCGATGCTAGGTGTGTTGTGGTTTGAGGGAACGCAAAAGTATAGAACCCGCGCCATCGAGCTCTCTCGCAGCGCTCACACGCTCGCCAGTCGCACTTCATCCCGTGCACTGCCCACGCGCAGCACGCAGCATGAGGACGCGATCCGCACACGTGCGAGATGCACTCAGCAGTAGCAGGTGACGACCATCAGTTTCCCTCCTGAGCTGCGGCTGGTACACCCTGCGCACCCACTGCGACACGCAACGCAAG
>Ga0114994_10000929_pt1 | contig 20484 bp, 7 predicted proteins | sample ArcticOcean_MG_C_9_FD_87043 | JGI IMG/M metagenome (GOLD analysis project Ga0114994, IMG submission 87043) | Marine microbial communities from western Arctic Ocean - ArcticOcean_MG_CB2_152 | ecosystem: Environmental > Aquatic > Marine > Oceanic | place: Arctic Ocean: Canada Basin | collected...
CCCCCCGTTTAGCTGCCCGCCCACCCCTCTACCCCTCAAAGCACCGCTCCGGGCCCGCCCCGGCGCCTCCAGCGAGCGGTCGCGGATCGAGCTCGGGTTGTGCACAGCAGCGGCGCTGAGCAATTGTCAAAAGGGCGCCCTGTGCGCCTCGGTATCGCTGGGGCTGCCTCGCGCACCGCTCGCGCACGACCCGTGCGCCGCGACGCGAAGGCCCGAGCGGCTTGGCCCAGCCACAGAGGGGACGGGACCATGCCCCGCAAAAGGAGGATGACGGGCCCCGGAGCCCGCGCCGACGACGCCTCGGACGTGTCCTCCCTGCACGCCCAGATCAGCGCGTTGAAAGTCATGCGCCGGCGCATGAGGACCTTCCAGAGCGGCCGGAAGCGGCGAAGGCAGGAGGCGGCCGCGGACGACGTGAGTCTCCTCACGGCCGAGTCGGTGCGCGAGACCTGGGAGAGCCTGTATAGATCGTCTAGACTGGAAGACAGAGCGCCGCCGCGCCTGCTCGACGTCTGCTACGACGCCGCGCCGGCCGCCGCGCCGGCCGGGCCGCGGGCGGCGCCGTCGCTCCAGCGCTTGCAACTGGCCGCGGACCACGAGCTCGGCGCGCCGCTTCGACGCTTGGGTCTGGGGGCGTGGCGGCGCGACGCGCGGCAGCTACGGCGCGTCGTCGCGTCTTGTGATAGGTTGGAACGGCTGGACCTGGCGCCCTGCGTGCGGCGGTACGGCTCGTTTGCCACGGCGTGGCCGGGGCCGTTGCATGACGGAGCGTCCCGAGATGCGAACGGCTCGGACGACGAGGCGTTAGCGGTCTTGGTGCGCGCGGCGACGCAGGCGCGCGTCGACGGCTTAGACCCGCTCCGCCTGAGAGTTTTGGGGCTCCGGCGCTGCGTCAACGCCTCGTCGCGGGGCGTCGCCGCCGTCGTGTCACAGATGCTGTCCACGCTGGAGACCGTTGATGTGAGCCATTGTAGACTCGACCGGGGCTTCGCGCAATGTTTCCGCAACCCCATCACGCCCGCCATCCTCACGGACATCATTCTGGACGGGACCGTGCAAAACGACGCGGCCTGCTTCGATTTGGCCGAGGGCTGCCCCCTCCTCGAGCGCCTGAGCTTAAACGGTTGCGGCGAGGTCACGGATCAAGGCGTCCACGTCCTCCTTAGTTCTCTACCGCGCCTCAGCGATGTACGACTCGCGGCCACGGGAATACGGGGCGGGTGTTTCATCGACGAGAGCGCACCCTGTCAAGGGGACGTGGCCGTTGTTATAAGACGACCCTCGGTAACGGCGCTGGACGTCGGTTATTGTCCACTCCATGAGCATAGCGTGCGATGGATCGCGGCGGCCTTCCCCGCACTCAAAAAATTGCGGGTGGCCCACGCTCGCAAATTAGATGACGAGGGCTTCCGGGCGTTGGGTGCCAAGCACGCCTTGCAAGCGCTCGAAGCGTTGGACGTGGCCGGGTGCGCCATGCTTGGGCTCGACAGTAGTATACTAGCCATGGTGCTACGGCGCCACGCGCACACGTTGCGGCACGTGGATTTAAGGGATACGAAAATAGGTATAGAGGGTCTGCGGGCGTGCTTTGAACTACAATTGGAGTCGCTGCGGATCGATGCGTTGGATGTCAGTGATGTGTTGTTCGGTGGTCCTATAAAAGCCGCCGTGGCCCTGAACCGCGCGACGCGCGGTTTAGCACGGTCCAGCTTCGAATGTTCAGAAGACGCCGGCCCGATGGTCTCGATGATTAGTGCCGCCGAGGAGGAGCGGAAGCTGAGTCGAAGGACGTACCGGGCCTCCTTCCGCGTGTCCCTGGACGAACCGATGCGCTCCAAAAAGCTCGCTTTGGATGTGTTCACGGTGGCGCGGTGTTTACGTTTCGACGCCGCGTGCTTGAGTTGGCTGGCGCCCAAACTTGGAAACTTGACGGTCTTTGACGGCACGGAGGCCGAGGCCTGCCACACGGACGCCGCAGTTTGGAGTTTGGCGGCGCACTGTCCCCGGTTACGAGTCCTGCTGCTGGGTCGGGCGGCACCACGGTCGGACGGGCTCGTGCTCGCGAACGCGTCGGGCGCGTGCCTGACGGACGCCTCAATCCACGCCATTGGGGAGCACCTCTCTTTGTTGGAGCGCCTGGACGTGTCGCACCATACGTTTGTGACCGGTCTAGGCTGGTCGGCGTGGCCGGGCAACCATCCTTACTTAAGGCAGCTGAGTTTACGAGGCTGCTCCGCCGTCAAGGTGAAAGGACTCGTTTGTGCGGTAAAAGCGGCGCCGTCTCTAGTCGATGTGGACCTAGAGGGCTGCGCTTTGCTAAGCGGTGCGGATGTTAGAGAAGTGTTGGCACACCAACGCTACGCCGTGGAACGTTTGAATAGATCCGGCATCCAGCCGTCCGAAGACGCGGCGGCCGTCGAAGCGCGGGACGCGTACTACGCGCGGTTTCACCTGGAGCATCGAGCGCAGATCTGGATCTGCTGCGGCTGGCGCCTCAAGGCACTTAATATGAGAGTGAAGCGGCGGGCGGCCGGTGCGGTGATTAAGCGCAACGTTTTGATCTATGATGAAAAGCGCCGCGACCGCTTCCGCCTCCGCTTCAAACACTTGGTGACGTACCGTCGTCTACTCATAAGGTGGAGTTCTACTCGAATCCAGCGGTACGTCCGGCGGCGGAAGCAGCGCATTTTACATCATGCCGCCTCGAGCATCCAGCGCTACTACCGGAGCACCAAGGCCCAGTGGCTCCAGACCTTTTTGCTCTTAGTGAACGCGTCTCAGAAGCTAGTGGCCAAGGTGTACCGGGGTTTTAAATCAAGAAAGGAGCTACCGTTGTCGGTGCTACGGATGATCAAATTGCACGAAAAAGAGCTCGAGGCACAAAGAGGAATGACTCAAAAACAAATTGGAAGAGAAGACGACCACTTCACGCACATCGTGTCTCAAATACGAGGCCACGTCTCCACGCTACGGGGGGAGTTGCGGCAGCAGCTGGTGGACCACGCGGACGAAAGTAGGGCGGAGCGCAACGCGCGACTCATGGCGTCATGTGGAAACCGCTTCGACGACCCGGACGCCATCTCCCTGCCCTTGTCGCACAAGCGGCGGGTGCCGGTGTACGGGACCTCGCGTCCACATGCTTTTGACTTGAGCGCCGCGTCACGAGGCGACCCCCACGTCTTCGGCGAAAGTTTATATCCCGAGCCCCCGCCCAAGAAGTTCGGGGAGGTCATCTCCGACTTCGACCCCAAGGCCGCGGGCTACGAGGCCCAGTCCCTGGCCGTGGAGCGGGTGGCCCAGGCGGCGATGGGCGGGGGATCGGCGGTGCACGTCGGGGGCGCCGGCAGCGTGGACATGACCGGTTCGGCGGGGGATGAGGTCGAGAAGTTGAGGTTGCCCTGGGCCGCTGGAACGTTGGATGGCCCGGACTCGCTCTTGCCGACGTTGCGAGCGGCTCGATTAGCGCAGAAGAAGCAAACGCTCGTCCTAGACAAGGCCAAGAACAACACGGAAGCCAAGCAGATGGAGGGGAAGAAGCGGTTAGCCCAGGCCCTGGAGGAAGCCGAAGAAGAGGAACGGTTACAAGCGGAGGCCTTGGCCGAAGCCGACGAGGACGAGGCCGACGCCGCGACCTCGATGTGCGCCATGGTCCGGGGCACGTGGGCCCGCGTTTTAGCCGATACATTAAGGTTGACCTACGACTACGACGTGGCGCAGCGGGAGGAGGGGCGCATCTTCGCCCAGGCGGCCATCATCCAGAAGCGCTACCGCGCCAATTCTGTGAGGCACCACTGCAACAAGCATGATATTGGCATCGCGCACTGCTGCGGCGCTCGAGAGATTCAGGAGGAGGACTTCAGCATGGTGGAATTCGGGGGCGAGGTGGCTCTGGTGAATCGGCGGGGGAGGGGTCGGTTCGCCCTCAACTCGGACGGGTTCCGGGAGGTGCAGGAGAAGGTGAGGCAGAGGGTGGACCACGACTTCGCGAATCGACGGATCTTTGAACGAGCTCGCATTATCGAGGCCCAGGGGACGAAGCGCGACGGGGTGGCCGAGAAGGACGAGGAGGCCCTGGACAAGGCGCTCGCACGCCTGGAGCGCTTGGACGAGGACCTGGAGTACCTCAAGGACGTGGAAGCGGCCAACGACGCCGTGGGGAAGGCCTTGCAGAAGATGATCGTCGCTCACGTCCAGGAGGCCATCGACGAGAAACGAGACGATAAAGATCCGCCGGCCGCGTGGGACCTGGCCACCAAGGGCATCAAGTGCCGGAAGGTCCACTTAGCGTACGCCATTGATACGTTGGACAAGGGTGTCTGGTGGGGCGAGGAGGCCCTCCGGTGCCATTACAGAAGACATCGGGCGTCCCAACTCTTCTCCAAGCAATGCAACAAGAAGCAGGAATGGTTAGGTATCGAGGCGGGGTACTGCCGCCAACTACAAGCAGTGATAGAGGATCGCTTGAGCAAGGCGCCTCGCACGGTGGCGCAGCGCTACTACGTCGAGTGGCTCCAGAACCAACTCAAGCGCCTGAAGGAGCAGTACGTGGCCTTGGACTCCGAACAGGAGCACGTGCTAAGAAAAGAAGCCCAGCAACTCGACGAACTGCTCGAAGCGGCGACCGCCTCGGATGCCATCTTAGACGAGCTCGTGACCGGCCTCCTCGCGGACTACAAGTACGACGCGGAGAAGTGCGGGTTGGAACTCAAACGCCTCACGGAGGACCCGACGGGGCCCGAGAGTCTCCGCCAACTGGAGCAAATCACGCGTTTGAAACAAAAGCAGGAGGCGCTCCACAAAGGACCGTTCGCTTCGAACCAAGTGGCCTTAGAAACGCTGCAAGCCACCGAAGATGCGCGCCTGGAGGGTCTCGTGGCGTACCAGGGGGACGAGTCCGGCCTGGCCCGGGATCGCCTGAAGCACATCGTCGCCCGACTGAAGACGCCGAAGAAGGTGCCGGGCCATTTGGACGTCGCCAAGTGGATGGACGTCTTTCGTAGCCAGCCCTGGCTCGTCCAGCAAGACGTGGAAGAGGCGAAGCGCAGGGAAGTGTACGACGGGAAGCTCGAGCAGCTGGCCTTTAAAGCTTCCGTCGTTGAAAATAAAAGGGAAGATTTAGCGAGGGACAGCGCGCGCCTCGAACGGATGGAGAAGAAGATGGAGGAGCACGAAGGTGTGAGAGACGCGGCGGAAGAAGACGTTGACGTGAGCGAGGACATGCGAGCGGACGCGCGGAACTACATCGCCACGAACAAAGGGTTATTAGACGATAAGCGGGCCGATTTTCATCGGAGGAAGGAATCCCTGGAGGTCATCGAGGAGCAGTTAAAAGCGTTTCAAGACGTGCTCGAAGAGGAGGATCGGGAAGCGCGGGAGCGACTGGAGAACGCGCGCTTAGCCAAGGCGGAGTTCGAGGAGCGCGAGGGCGCCGAGGAAGATGCAAGAGCGGCCGAATTACAGACGCAGAAGAAGGCGTTAGTGAAGGAGCTCGGGGAAACGGATTTCAGTATAGTGCAAGCTGAGGACGACGGCGGGGATGACGCGGTCCTGGAGCCGCTGGAAGCCACGAAAGGCGACCTCGAAGACCGAATCGTGAAGATCGAGAGTGAACTCACGGCCATGCGCGAACGCGCGGACAAAAGGGCGGCCCTCAAGGAATTTAACAAGGGCGAGCTGGCGCGCGAAAAGGCCGCGAAGGCGAAGAAGGCCCTGCAAGAGAAGTTGCGAGCGGACAAGAAGGCGGAGATCATCGATCGCATGCGCCGGAAGCAGGCCCTGGAGGAGGAAAAGCGGGAAAAGGAGGAACTCGAGGCCCAGAAGCGGCGGGAGATCGAGGCCGAGCGCCAGGCGGCGTCCGGTCTGGCGAAGATGGGGTTGATCGATCCCTCCCTACGGAAGAAGGACAATCACGTCAAGGCCGTCGCCAAGAAAGCGCAGCGACTCTACAATTCGGTCGTGCACGGCATCGAGGACAAAAAGGCCGAGCAGCAGGAGACGGCGAACATGACCCAGTCCATCATGCGGCGGCAGAAGATGAAGATGGGCGCCTGCACGGCGCTGCGGAAGGTCGCGTTCACCGTCGGGAAGGAGGAGACCGAGGTTTTTACGAAACAGCAGGAGGCCCTGGCCGAGGCGTCCATGCCCCACCTGCTGCGCGTGAAGAAGACCATCGGGTTGCACGAGATGGTCGTCATCTGGTTCGAGCACTCGAGCGACCAGGGCGAGTTTCTGACCGAACTGCAACTCGCGCATTCGTCGGAGGAGCACCAGTACTACAAGGACCTGGAAGCGAAGCACTACAAGCCATATACGCACGAAAATTTGGTCCCCACGGCGGCCGCGCAACCGGGCCTCGTGATGTGGGGCCGGAAACGGACCGACGCCGTCATGGTCGTCTCCGACATTTCCGTGACGTACAACCTGAACGACGAACGGGAGCTGGCCGCGGACGGGTTCGAGAAGCTCCCGGAGAACTTGCTGGACCTGGGCTTCGGGGACATGTTCATCTGGATCAAGAAGACCAATCGGAACTTGGAGGCCAGTGTGGAGAACGAAGAAACGATCTTGAACGAACTCAAGGCCGCCCGGAAGGAGCTGAAGAAGAGGGAGGACGACGCCGCTCTCATTGATAAGATCAAATCGTTAAAATTAAGATTGGAAAAGGTCAAGCAAGAAAGCGACTTCCGGGACGAATATAGAGACGACCCGTTAAAATTTGCGATCGAGTTCGGGGCTATTGGGCAGGCGGAGATCGAGAGCTGGATGATGTACTTCGAAGAGATCGACACGAATGACATGGGCGCCGTGTCGTCGAAGGAGGTCCTTACTTATCTGGCGTTTCGGGATTCGCGGTTCATGCACGCAGCTTTTCAGTTGTTAGGAGAACCCTGGGACGGGTCGCGCATGGACTTTGGGGAGTGCGTGAAGTGCATTTCGCAATTCTGCATGTTCGGCAAGGACGAGTTGTTACATTTCGCCTATCAAATATTTGACGGCGATGGGAACGGGTGGATCAGTCACGAGGAGTTTATCTTGTTACTTTCGGATCTCCACCCGTCTACGAACCGAGGGCGCACGACGCGCGCTCTCCGGGAGATCGATTTGCTAGACGACGGAAAACTCGAGTACAACGAGTACCTGGAGATCAATAGGCGCTTCCCGAACTTGTTCTACCCCGTAGTAGAGGCCCAGGACAAGATGCGCCAGAAGTTCTTCGGCACGCGCCACTGGCACCGCAAGCTCAAGAAGTACCAGAAAATAAAGGCGGGCATCCGCAAGGCGCGGAAGAACAACACGGATAAAATGATGGAGGCCGAGAATAGAGGCAAAAGGAGGGTCATTAAGCGGGAGCGGCGGCTGAGCGAAGCGCGGGCCAAGGCCCAGGCGACGCATTCTACTTTGAAGAAGACTATTTTGAACGCGCAGATCTGGGCCCTCAAGTTCGAGAAGCGGTTCGACAAGGTGGGCAAGAAGAAAATTGTGCCGAAGAAGATGTGGCCTTTGGGCTGTGTGTAAGAGTGTGAATATTAAGAAGTACAGGCTCTTAGGAGCTTTTGTCTTTTATTAGACCTTCCGAGTCAAGTTCCTTAATTTTTGTTCATTATTATTATTATTATTATTATCATTCATCATTCATTAGACGTCCCGCGGCGTCTTCCAGGACGCTAGGACCTTCCAGAAGAGGACATCCGGCAGGTCCCTACCGAAGAGCCCGGCGGGGGCCTTGGCCTGCCGACTCCGCGGCGGCCGCGCGCGGCCCCTTTCCACCAACTTGCGCAAAACGAGCAGCTGCTTCCGCGGTTCGGCGACGTAGCGCTTCCAGCCGCCGGCCGCCCGAACGTCGCGTAAGAGCGCGAGCGCGCCCTCGGCGACGCCGGGAGCGCGCACATTGCGATGCGTGACGTGATCTACTTCTCCCTGATGAGTGGTCCACCGCGACGTGATCCGGATGGCTTGAGCGCACGTCGCGCGTGCGTGATCCTCCGCCGTGTGGCCTTGGTTATCAACCGCATTGATATCTGCCCCGTGCTTCAACAGCAGCTTCAGGACATCAGGGCTGGTGAACCCCCTTTTTGCGGCAATCATAAATGGGGTTTCAAGAGAGTTTCCCTGCTTGGCGTCGACGGGAGCACCGGCGTCAAGCAGAGCGCGAACCAACTCGGCTTGGCGTGCCATTGACCGTGAGATGCCCCCGTGCCCCCCGTTCGCGACGAAATGGAGCACAGTCCACGGGCCGCATTGGTCCGTAGGGTCCGCACCGTGCGCCAAAAGTAAGAGTGCCACATCTACTTCATCTTTTCCGATGGCGGACGTCAAGAATCCACGCTCGGGTCGCGCGGCCGGCGTCCAGCAAGAGCTTGACCAGGAGAGGGTTTGAGTCAGCAGGTCCGGCTATCGAAAGTGCAAGTAGCGTGTCCTCACGGTGCGTGGCAATTGGGTTTACACATGTCTCATTGATGAACTCCTCGCCGCCCATTGCGAGCCAGCGCCTCATCCCGTCATAGCACTGTCTGCATACCACCGCATCGATGAACCATTGGGGAATATTCCTAGCCATGTGGCAGCACGATGCCAGCCGACCGTAGCGGCTGCAAAAATCGTCGAGAGATGATAAAGTCGTCGATCGTCGACGCGCAGAGAAAACCCGTATACCCGTTCGGGTAGCGTCATGATCACACAACTTTGTGCAATGCACCGCACGTCCAAGCTCTGAACGCATCACAGCACTGAGTCGTCCTCAGCAGTGCTCAGGTTGACACACGGCTCCGTACGACCATCGGTACCGCTGCGCGAAAGCCAAACGGAGAACTGCAACCTTGCTGTGCATCAACCGAACCGCTGCGCGAACGCTGACAGACAACTGCAACTGCTACATACAGCTAGCGCTGCGCACAGACACTGCAACTACTTCCAACACTTGACAAGCATGTGCAAACCGCCCACAGCCGACGCCATCGCGCCCGACGCCGTCGAGGTCGCGGCGGCCACGGACGTCAAAGCGCCGGACGCACCGGAGCCCACGCGCCTGCAACGCGTCATCGCCTTCTACTTCAAGTACCAGTTCATGTTCAACGTCATTTTAGTTATCATCGTCGCGCGGGCGTGTGATTCCCTCTACACGCAGACGTACAAGGACGTCTTGACCATCGCGGCCATCGTGGCCGTGATCCTCATCTTCGTGTTCGTCGGGCTCGGGCTGAAGACGCGGGAACTGGTCAAGGCCCTGAAGAACTACAAGTTCAATAGCTTTGTCCAGCTCTTCAATTTGGGCTTGTTGCCCGTTTCCATTTTTTACGTCTCGCGCCTATTGGTCCACATCAAAGTCCTGAAAGTACCGCTCGCGAACGGCGTCGCCGTCTGTGCTTTTCTACCCATGACCGTCAACATGGTGATCGTTTTAACCAAATCTTCAGGAGGTGACGAGGCCGCCGCCGTGTTCAACTCCGCCTGCGGCAATTTGCTGGGCGTCTTCGTGACGCCGGCCTGGGTCGCCGCTTTGTTGGGGAACACGTCAAGCGTCTCCTTCAGCGCCACCGTGATCAAGATTTCGTATCGGGTGCTCGCGCCCCTCTTTGTCGGGCAACTGACGCAGTACAACCTACCGAAAGTCGCGGCGTGGGCCAAGAGAAACAAAACCCGGCTCAAGAAGCTCCAGGAGCATTTGTTGACCTTCATTGTCTACGTGACCTTTGTGAAATTGGACGTGGGCGTCGGAGCCCTGGACGTCGTGGTCATGATCCTGGTCCAGTGCGTTCTGTTGGTAGCGTCCATGGCGGTTGCGTGGCTCGCGCTGGGCCTGGCCCGGTTCGAGCCCACGTTGCGGGTCATGGGCCTCTTCGGGTGCACGCACAAAACGGTGGCGATGGGCGTGCCTTTGATCACGGCGATCTACGAGGGCGGGTCCCAGCCGCTGGGCCTGTACTTATTGCCATTGCTCGTGTGGCACCCGTCCCAATTAATTATCGGGTCGTTCCTGTCGCCGCACCTTTTGAAGTGGGTCGCGGCGCGGAGCCCGGCGGAGGGCGCGGCGTCGCCCTGAGTTTGTAGTTTTGACGTAGTGTAAGCGTGCTCTTATTGAAGCGCCGCGCCGCCTCCGCCACACGCGGTCTGTTGCGCAATTGCGACAACACGGGTTTTCACCAGCCTGAAATATTTGCATAGCGGTCAAAAGCATCGGTTTCGCGCTTGTTCTTACTTCCATTCTCCCATTACGCCATTAGTCCAGTCCTATAACCGCGCGGTCTCATAATAACCGGTCTGCGCGGCCCATTAATTACAATTCTCAATTGACCATGCTGGCCGCGTTTAAAGTTTGGTCGTCGCCAACCAAGGAGGACGAGAGCGAGGACAAGAGTGAGGACGAGAGCGAGGACGAGAGCGTCACGCGCTGCCTCCCGCCCAACGAAACGGGCATCACGCTCGACGGCGCCGTGTTCCGCCACCACACGAGCCCGACGTCGACGCCGGCGGCGCCTGGGACCTGACCGACGAGCCCGAGTGCCCCGTATGCCTCGAGCCGTTGGGCGTGGACGAGGGCTCGTCGATCTGCGCGCGGTGCCTGCGCCACCTCTGCCCGACGTGCGCGCCGCAGCTCGACGGCCGGTGCCCGCTCTGCCGCGGCACCTTCCCGGACGCGGACGAGCGCATGGTGCTCCTCGAGAACCACGTCGCGAGCGGCAAGCGCCTGGCGATGACCTGCCTCGGGGAGTGCTACCTGTACGGCCACGTGGGGTGTCCGCAGGACGCCTCCAAGGCGTTGCCGCTCCTCCAGAGAGCGGCGGAGCTGGGCGAGAGCGACGCCCTTGCCTACATGGGTGCCGCCTTCATGGAGTGCTGGGCCGTGCCGCGCGACGCGGCCAAGGGCGTCGCGTACTTGCGCCTGGCGGCCCGCTACGACCACGCGGATTGCCGGCGTCCAACCATCTAGTTTTGCGAATGCTGACGTGTGTTTGCACACACAGGCCGACGCGCTCAACGATCTCGGCGCGGCCCTGGCCTCGGGCGTCGGCGCGCCCGTCGACAGGGCGGCGGCGGCGCGCCTCTTCAAGCGGGCCGCGGAGCGCGGCCACTCGCGCGCCGCGGCGAACCTCACGGACCTTGCCGCTTGATGGTTATCAAGTTATAGTACTCCCGTAATGTGCACCGTATCGTATAGTTTCACGAGCTGCTCGGTCCGAATTGCGCGGTCCATGCCGTCGTGGCGTGCATATATACCGCGCACGTGTAGTCCAACTTATTTATACTTATCCCCGCCACTCCGCGACACCCGGCGGCACCCTCAATAAGAGGTGGTCCCGCAGCCGCGCCTCGGACGGGTCGTCGCGATCCAAATGCCGACACAGCGCGCTGACCGCGGCCGCGTCCCCGTAGTAGCCCCAGGACGGGCACTTCTTCCCCTCGTTGTTCTCGGCGTTCGCCGGCGACTGCTGCACCCAGATGCGCTGCGGCGCGTACTTGTACTCGCGCTCCCCCCGGAAGGCCCAGTGGCAGTTGCCCGTCACGTCGCGCCCCACGGGCTCCGCCCGCAGCGAGGGCAGGGCCCGGGCCTGGGCTTCGTCGGCCTTGATGGCGCGGATCGCGACCGCGTCGTACTCCAGGTCCCGCAGCAGTAAAGCACCGGTCGCTAAAGGTCGCAGGACCCACGCGAGCTGGTTCGGGTCTTGATTAGGTGGCGAGGCCAGGCCCGGTTGCCGCCGCGCCGAGAGTAAAGCGTTGCGCAATCGTTCCACGTCCATCGCTTTGGACGCGTCCTCCACCGCCTTCAACGCGGCCTTGTTGCGCTCGACGTCCTCGTTGTAGTCGTAGGGGGCCTTGTCGTAGACCGCGCACCGTTTCAACGACTCGTCTAACAAGGCCAAGCACTCCGCGTCCCTATGTTCCTCCAATCGACACCGGAGCAGCCCTCTCGCGGACGAGGCGTCCAGCTCAGCTAGGCGAGCAGCAGCGAAGAACCCGCCCTCGTCGTCGATGACCGCGCTCTGGAGCTTGGGCGGCGCGGCGATGTCTAAATCCCGTCGCGAGTCCTGGGCCCGGCGTCGACACCGCATGTTGTCGTCCTGCAACTTCTTCTGTTGGTTGTTATACTGTGTAACTTCCATACTCTGAAGACGACGAGAGCGCTCGTCGATCACTTTTTGCGCCTCCTTTGTTTGGAGCACCGCGTCGATCAACGTGCGTAATAAAGCACATCGTTGTGCCGGGTCCAAGTCCCCGTAGGGATCCCCCCGTAATAACAACGCGACGCCCTCCCGCAGGGCTTTTTTTCCTTGTAAAGGGTCCCTCATTACAAGTTCGGGTTCCAAGGCGGACGGGTTCTCCACCGACGTCTCGTCTTCTTGGAAGGGGTCGAACCACTGCTGGCGGTGCGCGGGCGACCAGCCCTGGCGCGTGGCCTCGTCGCCGCCCGACGGCCGCGTGTGCACCACCAGGTCGCCCTCGAGGCCGCCCCAGCCGTCGTAGTGCGCGCAGCGCTCCAGCGTGGCGGCGCTGTAGTCCGCTATTCTTGCACAAGCTGCAGCAGCCAAAGGCCCCCACGTGGTCTGGCCGACCACCGCGGACGTGGGCCGCGGGCAGTCCCGCGTGCCCGCGTCCGCCTGGAAGAGCAGCAACAGGTCGTGCAGGTGCAGCGGCAGGGCGGCTCTTTGTGCCGCATTCAGCGGCTTCGCGCGCCCACCGGGCTGGCCGCTGCCCGGGGCTCTCCTACCGTTCCGCCCGGGCGTTCTTTTGGGCGTGGGCCCGCTCAGTTCGTTGCGCGGCGGGGCCTTGCGCCGCGCCCGCGCCGAGACGCGCGTGGGCTGCGCCTCGACGGCCGTCTTGGCCGCGCGCGAGCAGGCCTGGCCCACGACCTTGCGGCACTTGCGCCCGGCCTTGCCACATGCCTTGAGCGCGCCCTCGGCGCAGTTCACGGCGCCCTGGACCGCCGAGGCCGGCGTCTTCAGGGCCGCGTTCGCCCGTCGTAAACGCTCGACCTCCGCCCGCAGGTGGAGCTCCGCGGCGCTCGGTTCCGCGGGCGCGGCCGGCGGCTCCGGCTTGACCGCGGGCGCGGGCGGCGGCGCTGGCTCCACGGCGTCCGGCGCGGGTTCCGGTTTCACCACGGCGTCCGGCGCGGGCGCCGCCGCGTCCGTCTCCATGGGCTTGGCCGGCCGCGGCGGCGAGGTCGAGGGCGCGTCCTGGGCGGCCTGCGCCGCTCTTTTAGAATCCTGGAACGCCCGGAACGCCGCGAGTTCCGCGGCGGAGGCCTGGCCCTGGCGGGGCGGCTGCTCCGATTGTAAAGTGGCCCGGTGCGCGTCCTGGGCCGCCCGGCCCACCTTGAGCAGGATCTCCTGGCCCAGGGGGTGGCCCTGGGCGCAGGCCTGCACGACGGGGTGGGGGTAGTGTAATTCTTGGAGCGCCAAGGCTAAGAGCGGCACCGGGACCGGCTGGCCCGTGGCCTGGATCGCGCCGATCTGGCACATGGTCCGAGACGGGGGCGGCGCGTCGCCATTCGCGTTGAACCGGATGAGCAGAGGTTGACTCGGTAAGTCCGGCCGCGCCCACCAGCGGGGCCCGTAGCTCTTTTTAGGAGAGGGCCACCACTTCTCCGTCTCGTCGTCGTTCATCACTTGTTTTAAGAGTTCGCAGTGCACGTGCGCCAGGTAGCGGAAGGGGTTGTTCTGGGCCGGCCGCTTTATCAACTCGCAGTTCGGGGCTTGCAAGGCCGCCGCGAACTCATCGAGCCGCGTCTCCGGCAGCATCAGGAACCCCTGCTCGGAGCGCGCCGGCAGGATCGCGCTCCCGCGGAACGAGGTCATGAAGTCCCAGCACACGAGACAGTCCTCGACCGCGTCCGGCGTTCTGAGACCGGCGCTCGCGAAGGCCGCCTCGGCGTCGGCGATGGTCGGTCGCGGCGGCAGTTGGGGCGACGGCGTCTGGCTCTCCACGACCTTCACTCTGTTTTTGGCGCACTGGGCGAGGCGGGCGATGGACCGCCGGGCGTACGCGCCGACGGCCTTGCACGCATCCAAGTCGTGGGACGCTCGAATAATGGATTCGACGGCGGCCTTCTGGCCCCTACTGGTCACGATGGAGAGCTGGGCCTTCTCTTTGACGATCTTGTTGCTCAAGCGCAGCCGGACCCGTAGTTTCTTCGTCGAGACCTGGCGCGACGCCGCCCGGAGGGACGTGAAGGCGTTGTCCCTACACCTTCTTAAATCATCACTTAAGCCGTCGAGCTCCTTCCAGATCTCCCGCCCGAGCACGGTGACGTCGTCGCGCACGCACTCCTTCATTGCTCTTTTAGAAGTCTTCTCGACCTCGGCCTCCAAGGGTCTCAGTAAATCGTCCTGCTCCTCGATCTGCGCCGTCAGAGCTTGGAGCTCCCGCTGGAGGGAGTTCATGGCGGGCTGCGCGGCGGCAGCGCTCAACACGCAATACAAAGAGGGCTGCGAGGGCCCGGGCGGGCGTCCCGGTGCTAGGTGTTGCTACACGAGGCGCAACAAAGCTGTGCCGCTTCCTTCAGGGCGGGTTAAGGCGGAAGCGCGAATTCGGCTTCAGCGAGATCAGCTTTTGGCACGAATGTACGTGCTGCTAACTGTTTGCGCACCAGTAATTCGAGTTCAACTGATGCCCTGGCACTTCAAGCTTTGCTTGGGGAGGCCCAGCGTGCTGCAGCCGTTCGAAGGGCTCTCACAAGGCGCCCAAATGCTGTCCAGCCTGTTTTTTTTGGGCTGGTAAACTTACTAGCCCCTAGTGCGTAGCGTGCAGAGCTCCATGCACTCGCATCTGGGAGAGCTGCCACCGTTCGGAAGAGTAAACTCAGGACTAAAAAAGAATCAGAGGGCGAAGGCCAAGACGTTTGAGCCGCGCGAAGCGCAAAAAGCAGCCGCGCTGCGGGCCACTGAGGCGCGCAGAACGGTTCTGAGTTTTTTAACGAAGTACTCAGTACTCGTCTGCCGCGGCGAGCCGGCGAGCGCGCGACGCCACGAAGCACAATGGCTGAAACCGAGGACAAGGCTGAGCAGCCCGCGGCGCCAGAAGCAGTCACGACCACAGCGGCCGCGCCGCGCGAGCGCGTCCGCGTCGCGGTCCGCGTCCGCCCGCTCACGGGCGAGGGCGCGACGCGGGCCACGACCTGCGCCGAGTCCCAGCTCAAACTGAAGACGGCCCACGATGAGAAACAATTTAAGTTCGACGTGGTGTTTGATGAGGTCACGACCCAGGAACAGGTCTACGCCCGGACGGCGTCTGAACTCGTCGCCAGGGTCTTCGACGGCCGCAACGCGACGATCATGGCCTACGGCCAGACGGGCTCGGGCAAGACCTTCACCATGGGCGAGCCCCTGGACATGCTCGCGGCGGGCGACGGCGTCATCGCGCGCGCGCTGCAGGACGTCTTCGAGCGAAGTAGGGCGGCAAATGACGCGACGATCGGCCTCTCCTATCTGGAGGTGTATAACGAGGCGGTCTACGATTTACTGGCGGCGGACGACGAGCCCCTCATTGTGCGGGAGGACGCCTCGGGTAATGTCGTGGTCCCCGGGTTGACGGAGGCCACGGTCGCGGCCGTCGCGGACGCCGGGCGTTTGTTACATAGGGGGGCTTTAAGAAGACGAACGGGCGCCACGCAGATGAATGATCGAAGTTCGCGGTCGCGTGCGCTGCTGCAGGTGCGCGTGCGGCGCGAGGGCGGCGCCGTGGGCAAGCTTGTGCTCGTAGACCTGGCCGGCTCGGAGCGCGCCGCGCGCACGCGGGCGCAGGGCGCGCGATTACGCGAAGGCATCGAGATCAACAAGGGCTTGCTGGCCTTAGGTAATGTGGTGGCGGCGTTGGCCGCGAACGAGGAAAGGAAGGGCCCCCGCCGCCATGCGCCCTTCCGGGACTCGAAGCTCACGCGTCTGCTGAAGGACTCGCTGGGCGGCACGGCCTCGATGTGGGTCGTCGCCTGTGTGTCTCCTCGTACGGTGGACGCGGAGGAGACCGTGAACACCTTGCGGTACGCGTCCCGGGCCCGGGCCATCGCCAACACCGCCGTGCGCCACTGCGCCGCGGAGACGCCCGAGCAGCTACTCATTGCGGCGTTACGACGAGAACACGGCGAGTTGCGCGCGCGCTTGGCGGGCGAGCAAGTGCAAGTGCCTACTTCGGACCACGACGCCCTCTACGAAGCTAGGCGGAAGCAGGAGAGCGCCGAAGGTGCGTTGGTGGCCGCCCGGGCGGAGGCGTTGGCGGCGACGTTGACTGCGGACCGGGCGCGCGTCCAGGGGAAGGACCTGGATCTCGTGACGCAGCTCAGGGCGGAGCTCGCCGATTGTAAAAGGCGCCTCGCTGCGGCGGAACCTGGCGCGCCGCCATGTGACTCAGAGGAGGCCCAGCAGAACAAGGCGGTCGCCACATTAAAAGATGAGGATCAGCGCATGGGCGAACTGCGGGCGCAGTTCGCCGCGGCCGTCAAGTCGCTCGACGCGGAGGTCTCCTTCCTCGAGCAGGCGCGCGACAAGGCAGCGAAGGATTTGAATGATGCCACGTCGCGCAAGAAGCCCGACGCTTTTTCCAAGCGACGGGAAGACGCGTTGCGGGACGCGCTCGAGCGGCGGCGCAAGGACCTCGAGTCAAAGCGGAAGGAGCTTCGCTGTGCGAAGCAGGAGTCGACCCGCGTCGAGGGGTTACGAAGGCGGGCCGAGGCCGAGGCGGCTTCTTTACGCGTGAAGGCCGAGGCCCTCGCGAGGCGTCGCGTCGAGGCCGAGAAGAAATTGCGGAGCGAGACGTCCCAGCGTTTAGTGGAGAAGCGGACCGCGGCGCACGAGCTGGCGCGGGCCCAGCGGACCACGGGCAAGTCGCAGGCGGAGGTGGCGCGCCTGAAGGCGCAGCACGCGCGCGAAGCTCATGTTTTAAGGCGGCGGGCGGACGAGGCGCAGGCGCGCGCGGGCCGCGCGCCCCCGCCCAGCGGGAAGGCGTCGGACCTCAAGCACCTGTCGCAGCGCCTGGACGCCCACCTGTCCACAGCTGTCTACAAGCACCGCGCCGGGGCTAGCGCGCCGGCCTACGCGCCGACGTCGGCCGCGGACGCGCGGCTGGCGCTCCGCTGGTACCACGACCGCCTCGTGAAGGCGGAGCTGCGAGCGCCGCCGGTCCCACCCGAGACGCGCGCAGTTCGAGCGGAGAAGGTGCGGCCCCGCGGCCAGGTCTTGCAGCCCGCGCGGCGCAAGGCCAACCTCTTCCGGCCGCGGGCCGTGGAGTCGGGCTCCGAGTTCGAGGCCTCGTCGGAGGACGACGACGAGGAGGAGGCGGCGAACGTCACGCGGCGCCGAAAGAAGCCGGTCGTGCTCGAGGGCGACGGCCTCGACGGCATGACGGTCCCCCAGCTCAAGGACAAGCTCCGGCCCCTGGCTCTGAAGCTCGCGGGTCGCAAGTCGGAGCTCGTCGCGCGCCTGCGGACGCATTACACCTCGTCCGACGGCTCCGAGGCACTGGCCGCGCTCGTGGACGCGGACGCGGCACGGAGCCCGGAGGCGCCCGCGGTTGTGGTGGCCTCGGAGGAGGCCGTCGCGCCGGAGACCACCACGGCGCTGTCGGCCGTCGTTCCGGAGGCGACGGCACCGTCTGCGGAGCCCTCGACGGTCGCGGCGCCGTTCGCCTCGGAGGAATCTGTCGTTCCGGAGGCCGCGGCGACGCCGACAGTCGAAACGGCCGCGCCGGCGACCTCCGAGGAGCCGTCGACGGCAGAGGACACCGCCAAGGCGACGCGGCGGGCGGCGCTCGCGGCGCGGCGCGCGGCGGTTGCTGCTCGGCGCGCGGCCGCCGCGCCCTCGGTCGACCCGGCCGCGGCGGAGTCGTCGCCCGCCGAGGCGCCGGCGGAGCCCGCCGCGCCGGAGGTGAAGCGACCACCTCGACTCTCGTCGGTGCTGGCCTCAATTTCCCTCGCCACGGGCGCCGTCGCCGAGGCGGCCGCGGCGCGGGCTCCGCGGAGGGAGGTTTTGGTCGACGAGGCCAGCGCAGAGCTCGACTTCGGCGAGGACACGCTGCCGCCGCCGCCGCCGCCCGTGGACGAGGAGACCGGCGAGCGCGTCGTCGCGTCGGCCTGCCGCCGGTCGTGGCTGGCGAGCGACGGGCTGAGTTTCGCGGCGTCGGGCACGGCGGCGACGCGGCGGCTTGCGGCCGTGTCGGCCGCGTTCCCCTCGCCGCGGTTGTGCCAGCCGACGGCCACGCCCGCCCTGTACGCGGACCTGCCGGCGAAGAAGCACCTCGAGCCCAAGCGCGCGGGCCGCAAGGCGTTCGGGGCCGTCAACCGCTAGATAAGATACAAGTTTACGATTTTACTACCAACGATACACGTACCCGGCCGGCTTGACATAGCCGGCACCACTCGTCGACGGGTTCGTTATCGGTAGAGCAGTGTAGGCAGAGCCAGTGCGACGCCGCGGCTGGCCGCCTCGAGAGCATCCCTCGGAACTCGTCGTTCGTCCGGTCGCAACTCACGACGCCGTCCCACCAGGGCGTCGGCTCCTCGTCGGTCGGTGCCGGCGCGAGCGCCTTCCGCGTGGGACGCGACCGTGTCCGCGTCGGCACTGCGATGACCTCGGCTTGCACAGTCTCGGGAATGGGACGTGCGAGACTCTCGTCGGCCCGATCACAGGGGTACCAGCGCATGCCTCCCTCGTCAGTGTAATCTGGAGGCGGCGGCGTTACGGCGCCGTAGCGCCGCTTTGCTGATTCGTCGCGCGGAGGCAGGGCATAAGGAACTTGCTTCGCCGCGGACATATCTAAACCATCGAGCGAGGCTCGCCGTGTCGCCGGCCGCGGCACGTCTGCTGCGACATAAAGGCGGTGGCCCGCCGGGTCCTCCACAAAACAGCAGGTCAGACCGTCCGCGAAACCGGGCGACGCCACAAACTCGTAGGGGACACGCGCCCCTCTGAGGCGCGCCACGAAGGCGTGGAAGTTGGCGGGCGTGGTTTCGACGCCAAAACACGGCTCTTGAACGACCGTCCGCGCCCGGCGCGGCGGCGGGCCGCGGTAGCCGTCGATCTGGACCGCCACGAACAGTTTCCCGAAGAGCGGTATTTCCAGGAAGTAGGGGCTCCTGAACGTGACTTCCGGGCAGCCCAGCATCTCGTTGTAGAAGCGCTTCGCCGCATCAATTGATGCGACGGCAAAGGCCGTCTTTTTAACGCCCAGCGTCGTCGTGTAGTCGCACACGATGGCGCCTTCGCGCATCTCGCTCACGCTCTCGAAGCCTTTTATTTTTTCACGAAGGGCATACTGGTAGCTGCCGGTGCCGCGCGTCATCTTTCGCTCACGTTGGAGTGATGCGTGCGCGGGGGCGATGGCGTGGCGGTGTTTTGCGTCCAGGCGCTCTCCCCTTGATCCTGGCGTCTCCTAGACGGGTCTCACACGTGGTGAATGCTGCCGCCCGGTGGAGTTGGGATGACTGAGATGTACTTGATCAGCTTTGTGTTAGGGCAGCTACTTTGCGCATGTGCGCGTTAGTAAGAAAAACCCGTAAGAAAACCCGTGACGTGAGCGCGTCGTAAATTACACCTCGTTCTCGCCAGTGCGAACTATTGAGCACGCAGCGAACGATTCGTGAGCTACAGACAATGATGTGTGACGAGCGCTGACATCAAGAACCGCGAGCCGAGAGACGCTAACGATGCCTCAGGACAGTGCCCCAGCAGGAGGGCTCTTGGAGCCGCTGCTGGCCGCGGACGATCTGCGTGCAGTACCGCTGCTGGCCGCGGATGAGGGCGGACGGGCCGCACCGCTCGACGCGCAGCGCGTGGCACCGGCGGCAAAAGGCTGGCCCGTGGCGCGCTCGGCATCCGCCGCCGTGATAGCGTACCTCGCCGTCGCCGCGTGGCAGCTCGGCCTCGCGTGGCCGCCGCGCGAAGCATGCGCGGCGCACTTCACGTCGGACTGCCGCGGCCTTGTCTGCGCGGCGGCCGCCCTCGTCGTCCTGGTCGCATGGCTCACCGTCGAGGTCTGGTGTCGGCCGCCGAAGGACGGCTCGCCCGAAGACAGAGCCGGCTTCGTCTCGACCTACTGCTTCTGGTGGGTGACTCCGACCCTAAGAAAAGCCAACGCCCAGGGCAAGCTCGCTTCACACGACCTGCCACAACTCCCCGCCCAGGACCGCGCCGCGCACCTGAAGCAAAAGTTTAGAGAGACGTGGCTCGACGTTTCTAAAAGACGACCGCTACTCGTGACGCTCCTCCACGGCATCCAGCCGCGCGTCTTTCTGATGACATTACTGCACGGCTGGGCCTTTCTGGGCCTCATGTTCCTCGATCCCATCATTCTCAAGAAGCTGTTGGACACGGCCGACGACGCGGCGGCGACGCGGCGCAACGCCGGCTACGCCTGCTTCCTGGCGTTCTCCATGTTCCTTCGCGTGTCCTTCATGGAGGTCTGCTTCTTCGGGAGCGTCCGCGTGATGAACAACGCCCGGACCGCGGTGGCGCCGGCCGTCTTCGCGCGGGCCCTGCGTTATAGCACTCACTTAAATTCGGG
>Ga0114994_10000931_pt1 | contig 20468 bp, 15 predicted proteins | sample ArcticOcean_MG_C_9_FD_87043 | JGI IMG/M metagenome (GOLD analysis project Ga0114994, IMG submission 87043) | Marine microbial communities from western Arctic Ocean - ArcticOcean_MG_CB2_152 | ecosystem: Environmental > Aquatic > Marine > Oceanic | place: Arctic Ocean: Canada Basin | collected...
CCCTTACTAGCTTCCGCAGCAGGTTGAGGTCCCTGAGCATCTGGGCCGCGACCGGGTGCTTCGGGCCCACAACAATCAAAACGGGTTTTTCGCGCTCGACGCGGGCGGCCTGTGCGCTTCACGTCGACCTCGAGTCCGTGTCGTCGAGACGCCCCGCAAAGCATCGGAGACCACGAGTATATAAGTCGCGTCCTTAGGACGAGTGGGTGAACGGGTTCAACTGACGGCATCGGCCTCCCACCGTCCCGACTAATCATCCGGTTTACAAGCAATTCGTGGGAATACATTGATACTTCCTCGTTTATGATTAAGTCATTCATGCAAAAAATACAGTTTGAATTTACATTGCCGTGTTTTAATTGCTCATTGCAACTGACACCCCAGAACAAACATTCTTAGCGCGGCCCCAGACGCCACACCTGGCCGAGGCGTCGCTGCCGTCCGACGTGCGATAGTAGCCTCGGTTAGAATCTTTCGCGGCGGCGGCGCGGGAATCGTAGCGGAGGGGGGTCGCTCCTTTGTGAGTTTAAAAGTTGGTCTGGGTTCAGCTTGATTGTTACTACACGATCTTAAATAACCCCCCGATGCCATGGCCCCGGAGGTAGTCACTTCTGATGCTCCTCGAGAAGCGCGACGACTGCGTGATAGTGCAGACGCTTCGCAATGGCCAGCGGCGTTGTGCCCTTCTTCGTCGCCCGTTTAATGTCCGCGCCTTTTGCCAGCAGCAGCCGCGCTGCGTCGACGTGGCCGTTCTGACAGGCGACGTACAGCGGCGTCCGATCGTCCTCCCTCGCCCGATCAACCGCGGCGCCTTTTTCCAGGCTCATTCCTGGCGCGTGCAGATCACAGAACCCGCCATCTCGGAGCCGTCCACGGACGCGCCAGCCGCTCCGGTAGGCCTCTCTGAACGCGCAGGCCTGGCCAACGTGTCACCCAAAATCTCAGGGAACGCCCCGCACGCCGCTATGCCTATTTATCGTAGATACTTGTACTTCGCACAATAGTAAAAAATAACACAAACAAGCACCTTAACTACAACTCCTCGCGCCGCCGCCGCCGCGCCGGTCGCGTCGGCTGGGACGGCCGCGCCGGCGGCCGCGCCTCGCGCCGCCGCTTCGCCGTCGTTAAGGCGCGGCGAGCCGCGCGACGTTGTGGCCGATCCGGCGGCCGTCGCGGATGCTCCTCCTCCGTCGCTGGCTCTCTCGGAGCGGCCCCGCACCGCCCCCACTGCTCCGTCGCTGGGAGTGTCTACCTTGGGGCGGCCCCGCGCGGTGATTCGGCAGGGCGAGCCGCGCGACCTGGGCGGCTCTTTGCGAGTGCGCGCCATGGCCCAGCGGGCGGTGGTCCGTCCGCTACACGCGGGTCCGCCCTCGCGGCGCCCGCCACCGTTACAGCCGTCGCGGCGCCCGTCGTCGCGGTAGCCTCGTTGTACCTCCCTGCTTGGCATTCTCCTTCTTGCTTTTCGACGAGTCTTGTAACTTACTTAAATTAACTCGATCGTCTGGTGCGGTGCTCGGATTAGTCAGGATTGATCAAAGCAAAACAAAACAGGATTTACCAGCTTGGGCTGCATCGTCGTGTATTTACAAGCTGCCGCACTTGGTCACGGATCATGGAACTTGAGAAGGGAACTTTCGGGAAGTCGCTAGGGCGTCCGATTGCTCGTTCGCGGACCGGTGGAGAGTGAGTCAAAACCCGTGCGCAGCGCTCGTGCACGTATGCTCCTGGCGCAGCGCCGTTGATTCTGCAGCACACTTCCTGGGGTTCAAAATGCAGCCGCGCAGCCGCGCCTTGTTGGTACCATAAATACACCGTCATTTCATCGCTGCCCCCCATGCATGGATTGGTCAGGCTGCTGATTGCCTTGTCGGCGCTGAATGTGGCAGCGGATGATGTTGGCTACTATTACGACGATTTATCTCAACCATCGCTAAGGCCCACGCCGCACCCGACGCCAGCGCCGACACCTCAACCCGCACCTCAACCGACGCTTCGGCCGACGCCAGCGCCGCTCGACGACGACGACGACGAGGACGACGAAGGCGCTGGCAGTGATGACGGAAGCGGTGGCAGCGACGACGGAAGCGGTGGCAACGACGACGGAGGCGGTGGTAGCGACGACGGCGGTAGTGGCAGCTACACGGACGACACGCCAGTTGACGACGACGACGATTGCGTGAATAACGATTCAACCAGTGATAGCTATGGAGATACGTGCTCGTCTTACTATGACAGCACTCCTGGAGATTGTGGAACAGGGGACGACGAGGATTTCACGGCAAGCGAGCAGTGTTGCGCGTGCGCAGCGAATGACGACAACTGCGTGAATGACGAGTCAACAACCGGTCTCTACGGTACCGACTGCTCGACGTATGAATACTATCCTGCATATTGCGGTAACTACGACGACGAGGATTTCACGGCGAGCCTCCAGTGCTGCGCGTGCGGTGGCTACCTCGGCAAGACCTCCGCGCCGACGACGACGCCCGCGCCGTCTATCTACTGCGGCTGCAACCGGACGCTCGTTGTCGCCGTGGACTCGGGCTATTATTACCAGTACACGAACTGGACCTTGACCATGGGCGACGCTCCTGACAGTTGCGTGGACGGATCGGCGTCGGGCGGGCCGTACTCCGATGCCGATACCCTCTACACACAAGAGATCACTATCTGCGAGGACGTTACGTACACCATCGAGATCGAGTGCTGCTGGAATGAGAACGAATATTTCTACCTTGAGCTCGACGGGTCCAGGTTCCGGGAGAATGAAGAATATACACAGCACTACTCCATTGAGTTTACATCGCTCGCCACGACATTCTTCTTGAGGGGCTCGCTAACCTTCGGCGGCATCTCCTATGAGACGGCCCTGGCCAACGAAGCCGTCTTCGTCGCCGCTATCGCTTGGATGTGCGACGTGGAGGAAGCTACAGTATCCGTGACCATCTCCCAGGCCGCAAGGCGCCTCGCAAAAGCCGGACGCCGCCTCGATGACGGCGGAGTCACGGTGGCGTACGACGTGGCCCTTGATGACGGAGTCGACGTCATGACGATCATCGACCGCGTCGACGGCTATACGGAGGCAGCGATCGACGCAACGTTCATCCTTGTCGCCGACGACGCCGGCGTCGCCAACGTGTTCGAGACTCTCGTGACGACGGAGGCCGGGACCCCCACGGTCACAGATCCATACGGACCGTACTCTTTCTCCTACAAGTACACGATGCCGCCGACGTTTTCGCCGGCGCCCTCGCTTAGCCCTGCCCCTACGGTCTCGTTGACCGAGCCGCCGTCGATGACGCCCGCGCCCACGGTAACTTTTGCACCCACGCGCTCGCCCTACGAGTACGACCAGCCGACGGACGACGCGCCAACCTACTGCAGAGTCGACGACGTTTCCGTCTGCTGGGGCAACTCGCGGCGGTTCCTGAGAGTCGCGGGGCGCAGGCCCTTCGACACTACCGCCTGGCCCGACGACCTTGAGAATTATAACCCAGCTTTTGGTGACATTGACCACGATGGGGACCTGGACATGGTTGTTGGCGCGTGAAACGGCAAGCTGTACTTCTATCAGAACGTGGGTTCGGCGAAGAGACCCGAATACGTGGCGGTGGAAGGCCGCAAGAGCCCGTTCGACGGTATCGACGTTGGACGGCACGCTGCCCCGGTGCTGGTTGATCTCGACGGCGACGGCGATCTGGACCTACTGTGGGCGAGAATAAGGGTCGGCTCTTCTTTTTCAACAACACCGGTGGCTTCGTGGCACGCGCAACGTTCACCCCGAGGTCCGACGGGACGGGGGACGCGAGCATGTTTGCCGGCTACACAAGCCTAAACGGCGACGCGGAGCTAGACTATATCCCCACCCTCGTGGACCTTGATAATGACGGTCGCAGCGGCGTCCGTCGCAGAATTTGATCACATGACCGTTCTTCGTAGGTGACCTAGACATAGTTGTCGGCGAGTACAAGGCGCGAATCTCATACCTCGAAAACATTGGATCAGCCACCGCGCCCCAATTTGTGTGGCGGAGAGACGACGCGGATCCCTTCGATGGCATGGCTTTCGGCGACGAGATGAATCCAGCGCTAGCCGACCTCGATGGAGACGGGGATTTTGATCTCGCCGTAGGCGACGAGGCGGGCTCGATCAAATATTACGAGAACGTGGGGTCGGCGGCAGTGCATAAATCAAATTTTGGCGGCGCATCTCCGCCACTGCTGAATCATGGCCTCCACGCCATTGATGTGACGCCGGCTCGATGGCGTGGCGGTGTGGTCTCTCACCGTTCGATTCAGGAATAATTATCGTGCACCCGACTCACTGGTTGATTTGTGCACAGGTCGGTGGAACGACCCCAGTTCGTAAGTAGGACGGGCAGCGCGAACCCCTTCGAGGGCGTCGCCGTCGAGACATATTGCGCCCCAAGATTCGTAGACATCGATGGGGACGGCGACCTGGACCTCGTTACGGGCGAGGAGAAAGGAGGACTCACAGTATACGAAAACAAAGCGTCTTCGGTGGTCGCACCGGTGGTCGTGGAAATTGCGGGCGCCGCATCGCCTCTAGGCTTCGTCGACGTTGACGTACATGCGTCAGCAGCAGCTTATAGCACCCCCACGCTAGTAGACTACGACGGCGACAACGATCTAGACGTCGTCGTCGGTCACAACATGTTATATGATATTGATGGAGACGACCAAATTTCGATAGCCGAGTACGAAGCAGCCGACAGCGCACCTACGTTCTTCTTCTACGAAAACGTCGGGAGCTCTGTGGCTCCGGCGTTCGTCCAAAAGACGGGAAGCGACCCCTTTGCCTTCGTCGACGCTTTCGGGGTAAGTGTTGCTTCCTTTGGTGACGTGGATAAGGATGGGGACATGGACCTGGTCGTAGGCGATGATCTTGGTTCTATCTTGTACTACGAGAACGTCAGGCTCACGGCGGCAGATTACGTGGCCAGACAAGGATTTGTAAGACCTGGCGGCCCCTGGCGTGAAAGGGTTTTAGAGTCCTTCAACCTCGCCCTAGGCGACCTCGACGGAGATGGTGCGGCGCCACGGTGTCTGTCGCGAGACCCCGACCGCGCGACTGCGACGAATGTTGCCCCTTCGCAGGCGACCTCGACATGGTGGTGGGGAATGCTGGACTTAAATATTTTGAAAATGCAGCTGCGTTTCCGAGATATCAGCAACAAGACGGACTTGCCTGGGTCGATGAAGTAGCCCAAGTACGTGGCTGGAAGTCTGGCGCTCCCGCGCTCGTCGACCTCGACGACGACGGCGACTTGGATCTAGTGTTCAGCAACGTAGCAGCAGCTTGCATGAATGATGATTCGACTCTTGATAGCTATGGTGATAGTTGCTCGTCGTATTATGACGATAATCCATCAGGATGCGGCGTATACGACGACGACGATTTCACGGCGAGCGAGCTATGTTGCGCATGCGGTGGCGGGGCGAGTGGATCTATCTCCTACTTCGTCAACAATGGGACGGCAAGTAGCCCACAGTTTGTAGCCATGACAGGAAGTTCAAATCCCTTTGACGGTCTCGAAGTGGGAACGTATGCTACGCCCCTGTTCGCGGACGTTGACAAGGATGGCGACGTCGATCTCGTTCTCGGAGACTCAAGCGGTCTACTGAAGTATTTCGAGAACACCGGGACAGCCGCGGCGCCGGAGTTCATAGCCCGGGTCGGAGGCGCAAACCCGTTTGCCTCTGTCGACGTTCACGGTCGTAGTGCGCCCGCACTGGTCGACAATGATAACGACGGAGATTTGGACCTCGCGGTGGGCGGCGCTAACGGTACAATCGCATACTACGAGAACACTGGGACGGCCGAGTTACCGGAGTATCATGTGGCCGCGAGTCCTTTCTCCTTCGTAGATGTCTACACCAATAGCGCGCCAGTGTTCGGGAATCTCGACGGCGACGGCGACACTGAACTTCTTGTGGGCGGTATGCGATACGAATACTTGCCGGACGACGATGAATGGATGCAAGTAGGGCGATTTTTCTACTACGATAAGATCACCGAGTCGGCCGCATCAAAGTTTGTGGCCAGGACGGGCAAGGCTAATCCGCTCCCCTTCGAAATACGCCACGGTCCGAGCAAACCCACCCTCGGAGACCTCGACGGCGACGGCGACCTGGACCTGGTTGTCGGCGATAACAATGGTGCGTTTTTTTACTACAAAAACGTGGGCAATGCAACCAAGCCTGTCTTTGTCGACATGTTTGTTCATGACCTTGTAGCCTGCGAGAACTTGGCCTCCTACGGCTATTGCCAGTCGAACCCGGACGCCATGGTGAATTGCTACGGCGTTTGTCACGGCGGGAACCCACTCCACGGCGTATCGCTCGACTGGACAAACGACGAAAGCGACGCTGCTCCCACGCTCGTAGATTTTTACGGGGACGGAGATCTTGACCTCGTCGTTGGCGATAACGATGGCCGGGTCTACTATTTCGCGAACACCGGAACGGCACACGCTCCGCAGTTTGATCGTGTGGGAGACGGCATGAACCCGTTCGCTGTTGTCAACGTAGGCTCCTGGAGCGCCCCAGCGGTCGGCGATATTGATGGCGACGGCGATGCGGATCTGGTGGTGGGCGGAAAGAATGGCAAACTCTCCCTCTTCGCCAACAGCTTCTGTGCCACGCAGTGCAACGGCCGCGGCATCTGCGACACGTCAGCCCTCTTCTTGCCGGCGTGCAACTGCCTCACGGGCTTTACGGGCAAGCAGTGCGACGAGTGCCCGGCGGGATATTTTGGATCAACGTGCGAACTGTGCCCCGAGGGCGGCAACGAAACCAGGAGCGCCCCGCGGATTACGGACACCTGCGGCGTCGCCGGCAGCAGGCGGAGCCGGGGACGGTGCGACGAGGGGTTCACCGGCTCTGGGAATTGCACGTGCTTCGAGGAGCACTTCGCCGGCGCCGGATGCAGCAAGGGAGGATGCCCCGCGGGCACGGTGGAGAGCGTCAAGCAAAACGGACTATTCTACGAGGCCATGTGCGAGCCGTGTCCGCCGGGGACCTACCGAGGCCTTCTGCAAACCCAGTGCACCAAGTGTGATCAGAACAAGTATTCAGCTCGCGGCGCCGATGATTGCGTGCAATGCAGTCCGGGCTATTTCTCTGCTGCGGGAGCAGAAACGTGCAGTCCCTGTGAGAACGGAACGTCCCGCGGCGAGAACGGCGTCGGATGCGAAAAATGCGGAATGAATGAGTATTCAGCTCGCGGCGCCGATACTTGCGTGGCATGCGATCCGGGCTATTCTTCGTCTTTGGGCGCAAGCAGTTGCGATGCGTGTCAGGCAGGGACGTACCGCGGCGCCAACGACGGGCAGTGCACCAGATGTCCGTCGCCTAGCACTTCGGTGGCGGCGGGCGCGACGAGGTGCTCCACGTGTAGCGCCGGCTTCTACTTCTCGCCGTTTCCCGTCGGCCCGGTCCGCTGCGACAACCTGACGGCGGTCCTGGCGCAGTGTCGGAAGGATGATACTACGTGCTTCGACAAGTGCTGCCGTCCGTGTGAGAAGGGCATGAACTGCGAGACGCCGGCGAACAATACGCTCCAGGTCCTCGCAATAGAGAATGGGTGGTGGCGCGACTCGCTGTTCTCGCACCACGTGTACCCATGCGATTACGCGGACAGCTGCAAGGCGGGGCTCTGCACCACCGGGCACAAGGGCGGGGCATGCCGCGTCTGCAAGACCGGCTACCACTACTCGTCCCTCGATGGGCGCTGTATAGAATGCGCAGGTTCGGGGAAACGGCCCAACCTCGCCCTCGTGGTCGGGGTGTGCGTCTTCCTTGTCCTGATGTCGTGCATTTTCTTATACTGATATGTGCGGCGACCGGAGATGCTCTTCGTGTTTCAACTGGACTACAAGACGCTGTTCCGCGACGGGCTCGGGGGTTTGATGTCTCGGGTGTCCGACGAGCTCCAGCAACGCGCCAAGGACAAGGTAAATGAAGCGGCAGTCGGCTACATAGCGGGGGGGGGGGAGATGACGAAGCGGCGGCAGGGGGTATGGAGCAGGCCGGCGGTGAAATAGACGACGTGCCCGACGGTACAGACGGCGCACCTGGTACTGAGACGAAAAAAGACAGCAAAAAAGACCTCTTCGCCAAACTCAACACTAACCTTCTGGGGAAACTGAAGACGAAATTTAAGATAGTACTGTCCGTGTACCAGATCCAGAACGCGCTGCCGTGGCTTATGCCATCGGTATCCTACCCAGGCGCGTTCGAGGGACTCGTATCGTGGATGTCGTTCATCGAACTCGACTTCATACGGATCGTGCCGATGTCCTGCGTGTTTCCGTACAACTTCTTCAACAAATTGTTCGGATCTACGATGTTCCCGCTGGCCGTGGCGGCGATGATTTTCGCGTTCGGTGGGATTTCCTCGTGGCTACGCCGGGACGCGGTAAAAAAACGGGCCGCGTGGAACGGCGCGTACAGCTGGTTCCTGCTCCTGACGTTTATGGTCTTCACGAGCGCCTCCACGACGGTGCTGCGCTTCTTCAACTGCGTCGAGTACGAGAGCGTGGACGCGTCTGGCTCGTCGAAGACGCTGCGGGTTCTGCAGGCGGACCACGGCATCTCGTGCGACTCGCCGGGCTACAAGGCCTGGACCGGCTACGCCGTCCTCATGCTATTCGTCTACCCGGTCGGTATTCCGATGCTCTACTTGTGCGAGCTGCTCCGCCACCGCAAGGCCATCAACCCCGACCTCGACGGGCGCCACGGCGCCACCGGCGCTCCTCCGACCAGCGATGCGCCTTCCCTGGGTGGCGACCCGCCCGCTTACTTCCTGACCGACAAGGACGTGCAGGAGCGCAAGATCAAGCTTCGGAGCGAGGACGCGTCGATTCAGCACCTGGATTTCCTCTTCCGAGAGTACGAGCCGCGAAGCTATTTGTTCATAGTCTTCGAGTGCCTGCGGCGGCTCGCGCTGACGGGCATGCTCATCTTCATCTTTCCGGGGTCGGCGTCGCAAATTGTCGTTGGCTTGTTCGTCGTCGTCTTTTCGCAAGGCATCATTACGGCCGCGAGTCCGTATATAGAGGACTCCGACGACAGCCTGGCGACGGTGGGGCAGTTCCAGATCGTGCTCGTATTCATCGCGTCGTTCGTGCTCCTCGTCAAGGACATGCCCGAGCAGGAGGGCGGGGCGGGCGACTTGTGGCGGGGACCGGGATTCGCAGCCTTCATGGTCTTGATCGGCACGCTGACGCTGCTGATGACGGCCTACACGCTCATCGTCGACAGCGCCCTAGCGCAGAAAATGTTCGCCCGCTGGTCGCGTGGGCGCCGTGTGGATCGCGTCAAGCCCGTGGAGTCGCCGGCTTCAGCCGTCGTCGACGCGCCGGCGCCATGCGTCGCGGAGGCACTGGCGGCGTCCGCGGTCGAGGCCGAGGCGCCCGCGGCGCCAACATCGCAACGTGCAGTCGACGCGGCGCATGGCGTGTCTCCGTCGGGGCAGCCCCGTGCCGTCCCAGCCTTGGCCCGCGTGGGAGGGCCACACGACCCGGACGGCTCTTTGTGGGTGCACGCGATGGTCGCACGGGCGGTGGCGCGTCCGTTACACGCTTGCCCACCATCCCGCCCCCCACCCCCGCTCTAGACTTCCGCCGCCAATCTTTTATGGCATCGCGCTTAGCCCGGCGCTTCCTTTACTCGCTAGAAGTTTAATACAATACTTTTAACTATACTGAAAAACTTGCTGAAAACTTATGTCAACCACCTATCGGCGAGGCCTAAGATTTTATTAGCATTACAAGGAGCACCATTACTACTACTTACATTGGAGAAGCAGGCCTATCTACACCACATCTTTCGCCGGCCGGACCTCGTCCCTCTGGGTCGGGTCGACTGAATTCAGCTCGAGTTCCGCCGAGCCGGTGAAGTTCAGAATTCGCCGTTTCGCGGGGCTCAGGCAGCCGTTGAACTTGTTCCGCCGGTGGAACGCGAAGACCGCCGCCATGGCGCCGCTGAGGAAGCAGAAGACGGCCGCCAGGGCGATGGCGATGCGCGCGCCCGCGTCGAAGCCGTCGTCGTCGTCGCCGCCGCCGCAGGTGGTGCACGGCACGGGCGGCGACGTGATGCCGTGCGACCCGTGCATCGTGACCTCGGCGATATACTCCTGGGACGCCGCGACGTTCAGGATGCCCGCGGCGAGGACGCAGTCGCAGTTAGAGGCGAAGCCATCCAGCAGCCCCGCCGCGCGCCCGTCGACCACGGCGTTGAGCATCACCTGGGCCAGGTCCTCGGGCGTCTCCAGGACCGCGGCGCCGATGGGCCACGCGTGGACGGCGACATCGAAAAAAATGACCGAGCCCCGGGCCACGGTGCCCGCATGGATCGCGTTGTTCCCCTCGTCGAGACCGTAGAAGCCCTCGGCCCGGACGTTGTCGATCTGGACCGGCGCCGCGGTGAGGATGCCCTCCACGAGGTCCCGAAACCGCAGCACGGCGAGGGCATCATCGGCGAAGTAGCTCGGACCGAAGCTGTCGAACACGAGCGCCGTCGAGATCACGGCGCCCACCTCCGCGACCGCGGCGCGCCGGAACGTTTCCGTCAGGAGCACGCGGTCCGTGGCCCCGACATCAAGATTGTCGTAGGGCCAGCCACACGCGGTCAGCTCCGTCATCAAGCTACCTGCCGTGACGTCGGTCCCCTCAAGGGGGCCGATTCCCTCCTTGAGGTCGTCGTAGACGGTCTGCGCGTCGATGCCGCTCATGGAGATGGAGAACGTGACCTTGCTGTGCTCGGCTCCTCCGGTCGTCACGGCGTAGGCCGTTGCGACGGCAGTGTTCACCCATGGGGCGTTCCCGGCGCCCGTCCCTGGGGTGATTACGGCCGCGATCGCGGCGCGCAGGCACTGCAAAGCGTCAAAGTCGTCGTCCAAACCTTCCGCGACCTCAAGACCTTGGAAGACCAGCGCCGAGTCGACGATCTCCTTGTCCACCCCGAGCGTCGCTTGCGCGCGGTGTGCGCAGCCGAGGAAGGCTGCGGCGCTGAGGGCAAAGATGGGTTGGGCCGCACGCGCGGTGGAGAAGCAGCCCAGCAGCGCGCACGCCCAGAGGGCTGCCGCGCGGCGTCGCGCGGGGCCCAGCATGGTGCCGCGGCGCACTCCGTGAAAACCTGACGTCAATCCCATGACAATAAAATGCCGCCGCCGCAGCGCGCACGTGCACGATATGCTAGCGCGCAACTTACTGGTCGCTCCGCATACTCGGTGCAGGATGGACGCGTGCGGTCTCTTGGAGTCCTCGCCCTAGATAGTTACCCTGGGCACATGCAATCTAAAGAAAAGAAAATGAAGGGTGTGAGCGCAGGGGAAATAGGGCCAACAAAGCTGCCATTCACCACGATGCTACTATTCTAAATATGAATACATACCCTAGTTACTACAACTTTTGGCACGAGTCCGAGGAGGCACTTGGATTCCTGCACTGTGTCCGAAAAAGTCCAAGCCGTAGCCCGCTGCCCCAATTGCCGAGACCACCCCACTGTATAGCAGCCCCATCGCACATACCACAAAAAATGGCCAGCTTAGCTGCCCTCATCATCGCCCTCGCCCTAGGCCCGGCGGCTGCATCCGGGGGCACCCCGATCAACGGGGAGAAGTACACTGCGGTAGCTGAAGCCGGCGCGTGCCGTGGCAACGGCGGCGCGGAGCTCGGCGACAAGGTCAACCAGAAGCTGAAGCAGGGCCTCACCCAGACCGAGTGCGAGACGGAGTGCGACGTCATCGCCGCGTGCCTCGGCTATGCGTTCGAGGACGGCGCCTCCTCCGCGGCGGCCGCGTATTGCATCATCTACGGCCCAGAGGTCGCGGGGACGTGCTCTGCCACACACCAGGACACGATCGAGAAGTGCGCCGCCCAGGGCTCGTGCTTGGACGCGAGCGTCGACGCGTGCGGCCTCGCCGCCGGCGACGACTGCCTGGATGAGATGACGGCCTGCCAGAACATGGGTGCCGTATGGACGTCCGCGGCCGCCGTGTGGACCAACCCCGTCAACGGATGGGAGGGGGGCGCGGGAAATTCGTTCGCGACGACGCACATCGACGGCGCCAACGGCAACTCGGCCTACACGTGCTACGACCTCGACCTCGACGACCACGAGGCGACGTGCGTCAACGGCCCAACCCACGCCGGATACAACGATCATGCCGGCGCCAACACGGCCTTATATCTGGGACCAGGGGTGAATGCGCCGCCGCGTGGGACGATGGGTACTCGGCAGCGTGTGACAACCAGGCGGGCTGCCCCGCGACAGCGTGCGACGGCGACACTCTCGGTTCGTGGTGCGGCGAAGAAGCCACGGGGTGCGAGAACTGGCACTACTGCGGCTGCGAGCGCGACTTCGAGGCCGGTGGCAAACTGGAGACCGCCTGCGACGTGGCCGCGGGGTGCGTCTACACGGCCGCGCCGGTGATGGAGTCGGTCAATACAGTGAACCCCGGCGACACCGTCGGCTGCTCGAACGTGTACACGCCCATGCTGGGCGCGTGCCGCGGCACCGACTCCGCGGGCGCCCAGGTCGGCGTCAATGGCAAGGGGTCGCGGGGCTGCGACATCGACGGCGTCAAGAAGGTGTGCGGCGGCACAGGCGAGCCCATCTGCGAGATCACCCAGGCCGAGTGCGAGGCCGGCTGCGCGGCCGAGAACGCCATCGCGCCCGGACGCTGCGAGGCGTACCACTGGGCGCCGGGCGGCTGGTGCACGATCCACGGCCCGCACGTCCACGAGGGCATCGGGTGGGACGCCACGGCGGGCGCCGCGGCGGCGGACTCGTGCTGGTCGTACTGGCCGGCCGACGTGACCGCCGTGGACGGCACGAACACGAACACGCTGTACATGTGCTACATGGTCAAGGACAAGACCGTGAACGCGGACTGCGTTTATCCCACCGACGGCGCCTCCGCCGCGACGCTCGCCTTCGGCGCGGCCCTGGCCGCGGGGCTCCTCGCCTAGGCGCGTTGCCCCCGAAGTCCCTCCCCCCCATGCCCCGAGGACAATCTGATTCAAAGCACCAGATTGGGAAATGAAACCCCCTGCTAACGTCTCTAATCGTGTCTCGAGAGTTACAGCGGCATCTAGGCCCCGGGTCGACACACACACAACTTACCGCCCCGGCACCCTTCGTCGGCACAGCGCTCAGCCGTACTTCGTGACGACCTCCTGGCCCGAGCCCCGCACGAGGAGTACTGCTCCGAGCCCATCAGTCATCGCGTCGACGTAGTCCACGAAGAAGGCCGGCGGCAGGTGCGTCATGTAGGGCAGGTTCGTCACCACTAATGCCGCGCCGCTCGAGTGCCGGCGCATCTTGGCGTTGAGCGCCTGGGCGAAGCCGCGCAGGGGTGTCAACCGGTTGTCGTCCGGAATTAAGGGCGACGCCTGCCGGTGCCCCCCCGGCGAGGCCGGCGGCCGGCCCGTCGGCGTCCGCCTCCTTTCTAATTGCTGCGCGTACGTCGTCCGGCCTCGTAACCCCAGCGTGTCGCGGTACACGTGCGCCGCGGCCCACACGAAATCTAAACCGGCGATGGGGTGCACCTCGGCGTCGATCCTCAAGTCCACGAGCATTCTTTCAATAAAGCGCCGCCACCTTTCTAACAGGGTCTGCTCCTGCTCTAAGGCTCTTTCATTAACAGGCCCGGGCGCCGAGTGGGGGATGGCACTGGCGCCGCCGTGGTCCGCGTTCCAGTGGTGGGCGAAGAGCCCCGTCATCACCGCGAACAGGCGCAATTGGCACCCGGCGAAGACCTTTGATCTCTTTAAAAGAAACGGTAAAAGTAGTAACAGGCCGCCGTCCTGTACGACCCACCACACGTCCAGCGTCCGGCCCTCGCCGAAGGGCCGCCCGCTCTGTAAAGAATGCCCTTCCTTCAAGACAATCAAAGCCTTCCGCAGCGCACTCAAATCGCGCATGAACTGCACGAAGCGCCGCCTCCTTTTATCGGAATCCGGAGACGCGGACGGCCAGCCCAGTAAGACGCTGTTGGGCCGCAGGGCCCCGACGCCGCATGCTTGCGCCGTGGCCAATAACGACTCGGTTACATCTCTAGAACCACTCCGATGAACAACGGCCCGCGGGAAGCCCTGGATGCTCTGCACGTTGAGGTGCAATCGCAGTACTTCAGTCGCCGCCTCGGCCACCAACGCGCGCGGCTGGTCCTGGGCGTCGATCAGACTATGGGCCATCAGCAGCCCGCGCCCCTTTTTTAATAAACCGGCCAACGCTAAGAGTTCGGGCTTCACGGGGTTGAAGCGGCCGTCGCATCTACATAAAACCAAGATCTGGGGCCGCCAGTTCTTGGCGTGGTGGAAGGTACTTCGTTCCGTCAGCGCTAGTAATTGGTCCCTGGCCACTTGGAACCGGAACCCGGCCCCGGCGTCGCCCCAGTCCGTGCTGACGCGCCTACTCCTCACGTAGAACCCGACACTCAATCCTATAAAGATGGCCACCAAGGCGTAAATCCAATTGATCGCGAACATTAACGCGAGACATAACACACAGCCGAGCAAGGCCGAGGACCAGTGGAAGCAGCGCCAGGTTGGTCTAAACCCGGGGGTCCCTAGGAACGCCACCGCAAAGCACGAGCAGTTGATCGTCGCGTACATCAGGAGAAAGAACATGGTGATGATCGGCGTGATGGCGTCCAGGTTGCCCGCTAAACAAGGGACGGACGCCACGAACCACGTCAAGAGCAACGCGGACTGCCGCAGTTCCGCGCTGCCCTTCGTGACTGACGACCGCCCGACTTGCAGCGTGTTGATCCTCGACAACTCGAGGAAGGACTTGGTGGGACTGGCCGGCTGTTCGGGCGACGGCGGCGCGCCGCCCTCAACGTCCCCCGACAACCGATTGCGGGACGCCACGCGCCGCGGGGAGTCCTGCGGCGGCGCCGGCGCGTCCTCCTCTTTCAAGGGCGCAAAGGGTTCGAGGAAGGGCACCAACCCGTCGCCGGCGATGGCGCTTAGGAGGCGCGGCGCGCCCGTCAAGGACTGGAGCGCCGCACCTAAAGACGACATCACAATCCCCACTTTGACGATGATCGGATGGGGCCAGGCCACGTCGGCGCAGACGTAGGGGTTGTCCAATAGAGTTGAGTGGCTGATGACGGAGCCGAAGGCCCACACTACGACCAAATACAGGGTAGTAGTAGCCCCGATGGCCGCTAACGTGCCGATCGGGATCGAGCGAGACGGGTTCGCCAAGACCCCGCTCCGGTTGCAGCCGGCCATGATGCCCGTCACCGACGGATAAAACAACGCGATCAGCGACTGGAAGTCGGGCTTCTTCAACTTGGGGTCGTCCGTCCGTTCGAAGTCCGGTGCCACGTTGTCGAAGAAGTCCCGGTCGTCGTAGGAGAGGGCGCCCTTGTAGGCGCCGCCCGCGAAGAGGAAGATGCCCAGGAGGAGCAACACGATCGAGAGCATGGTCACCGATAAGAAGACGGGGGCCGCCGCGTTCACTTTCTGCACCCCGCCGCGCACGATCATGGCTAATAGAGCCATGAGAACAAGGGCAAAAATGGCGTAGTCCCAGGTCCCCGGCAAGGAAATATTGTTCTTGATCACCGCGAAGCCCTCGTACAGCATCTCGACCGCGCCCAGGACGTACATGGACGCCGCGATGGTCGTGCCCAGATAGAACAAGATGCCCACGGCCACGCCCACCTCGGGCCCCAGGTTCCGCGAGATCACGAAGTAGGGCCCACCCGCCTCCACGCGCCCGTTCGTGGCGATCGCGCTGAGCGAGAGCGCGGTCAAAAAGGTCGAGCACACACAAATCAACACGATGCCCGTCGTCCCGAAGGTGCCGGCCTGGCCCGTGATCCACGTCAGTCGCAAGTACAAAATGATGCCCAGGATGTTCTGCAAACAGGGCAGGAAGACGCCCTTGAAGGTCCCGAGCTTCTGGTCGCTCACCGCTTCGGGATCCTGGCTCCGGGGCGAGGGCAGGAGCGAGGGCCGTCGCACGGACGTCAGCTCCGAGTCGCGCTGCACCTCGAAGAGGTCCGTGCGCAGTTTTTCGATGAGTGCGGCCCGGTCGCCCTCGGGCAGGAGCCGCGGCAGGCGGCCCTCCTCGGCCCCCTCGATGATGGCCTCCGCGGCGTCGTCGGGCGGTTCTAAATCAGACGTCGACCGGTGCCGGCGCGGCGAGGGGAAGAAGGTCCTACTTTTGCGGCCGGGCGACGATTCCTCGAGGTGGGCCAGCACGTCCGCCGTGTCCTCGTCGGGGGAACTGGTGCGGCGGCCCAGCGAAAGCGGCGGCGGCATGGTCGGAGGCATGGTTGATGCACGCACGTTATGAGTGCGTAGCAACAAGTTCAAAAGGCCACTACCCGCCACGGCGCACGGCTGCAGCAACCGGTGCAGCGCGGCGCGCCGCAAAAATTCCAGCAGTGCTGGAGCACTGTGCTCAATCACACCGAGCTGTGCGTATCGGAGACCGCACACGAGACGCCAAAGGACAACCCATGCAAAAATGTCAATAAAACCCGCACGAAACGTGCATCTTCGGCCCACTCGGTGATTGATGAGTTGTATGGCTCCAAGACACCCTCCCTGCAGCAAGAGCGGTGGTCCACCAGAAGCCGAGAGAGCCGGCGGCAGGCGCTGAGAGATGCTGAGGGCGCCTGACGCCCAGCAAGGACCGAGCGCCGCCCGCGTGACAATATGGACAACACGCAGCCTGTCTGACGAACGCTGGACCGAAAGGCAGCCGTAACACAACGATGCGGCGCCGAGGCAGCCTCCTGCTCCTGCTCCTGCCCGCGGTGGCCGACGAATGGCGCACGGAGCTCGGCCTGGATGCGACGCCCCACGCGCAGCGCCAAGCCGCGACCTGGCTCGCGGACCTCGACGGGGCCATCAACTTCGACATGGAAACGCTCGCCCTGGACCACGCGTTACGTAGGTCCCAGACCTCGCAGAGCGGCTGGGTCGCGACGCACGCCAAGTGGCTCGCGCGCTCGGAATGCGCGTTCCAGCGCGAAGGCGCGACCGCGCCGGGCTCCACCGTGCAAACGACGATGCGCGAGGGCGCCACGCCCGCTGACGCCGTCCACACGACGGACGAGCTCAAGCTGACGCGGCACCGAGATAATGGCGACTACGACGGCGACGGGGCTTTAGACGACCTCGACGTTTCCATCCACCCGGTCTGCGTCGGGGACGTCGACATCAGTAGCGGCGGGCCCTGCCCGGACGCGCTGTGCACCACCGGAAGGACGCCGTGGTCCCGGGACCTGCCCAGTCCGTACTACCGGAAGGCGCCCGTCCCGCCCGTGCTCGGTTCCATGGGCGTCGCGTGCCGAGGTACGAACGGCCCGCGCGACAAGGTCGAGAACCCCGTCACGGGCGAATGGTACCACGTCGACGGGACTGTGCTGCTTCAGGGCCAAGTGCGCGGCACCGACGGCGCGCCGGCCAAGGACGCCCTCGTGGAGTTGTGGCACGCAGACCCGTACGGGCGGCATGTGACCGGGCCCACGCCCCTGGCCGCTGCGCATGCAGAGCGGGGCACGTTACCGGCAATCGACCGCTACTCGCTGGAGGGGGGGGGCTGCCGCGTGCTCGTGAAGACGGACGAAGAGGGACGTTTTTCCGTGTACACCACAACCCCGGGCGCCTACGGTCCGCCGCAGCACCTGGAGCTGTACGTGAGCCATGCGGACGGCTTCGCGCCACTCTACACAAAAGTTTACTTCGGGGACGACCCGCACCTTAGGACCTTGGCGTCGGACAAAGTGGCGGCCCTCCTGCGCGACCGGCGGGTCGTGGTCCCCGCGTTTCGCCCGAAGCCGACGGCCGCACCGACGACCGAGGGCCCGACGGCCGCGCCCACCTACGACACAGTTTCGCCGACCTTCGACACGGCGGCGCCCACGGCCGCCTCCGACACGCGCGCGCCGACGACGTCTAAGCCCTCATTAATGCCGACGACGGTCGTGCCCTCGGCGGCACCCTCATTGTTCACGGGCGTGGCCCGCGACGCCTTCGACTCGCAGAACGCGACGCTGGCCCTGGACATCGTATTACGGGCGGCGCCCGCGTCCGGCAAGGACTTTGACGGCGTCTGGTCCGACGACGTGGGGCTGGTTAGAGTTGTCAGCAACGGGGTGCGGCTTATGGCGTCGGAGTCTCCGTCGCCTAGGAAATGGGGCGCGCTCGGGGCGCTCCATGCGACCGCCTACACGCTGACGGAGGCGACGTTCCGGGCCGACGGGACCACGGGCGAGCTCTTCAAGGGGCCCACGCCGGCGGCGGACGTGATCCGGTGGAGCTCGGGCGGCGTGTGGCGACGCCACGACGATACGCATGTACGAAGGTACCGCTACCTCCGCCTCCTGATCAACGAGACGTTCCGCCAGCGCGCGGGGCGCATCGTGGAGGTCGACGACATCGAGATTTTTGGGGGCGTCGCGTCCCACGAGGACCGGGTCCCGCCCGTGGCCCTGCGGGGCCGCGAGGTCCCGCGACCGTTCCGCTGCTGGGCGACCACGAACAGCGAGGACTGCTTCAAGGCCTTCGACAAGGCGGAAAACACGCCCTGGCGCTCCGCGGACGTCGGGGGCTGGGCGGGCGCCCTGGCGCAGACCCAGGTCCTGACGCTGGACGTGGGGGGCGGGTCCCAGCTCGCGCCGACGAAACTGCGGATCAAGTGCGGCGCAAAGGCGCGGCACGCGTCCCGACGGGTGGGCTCCTTCGACTGCCCGCGGCACATGGTGCTGGAGGGGGCGGTGGACGGCGAGGACCCCATGACGGGGCGGTACGAGGTCATCACTTCTTACCGCGTCGCGAACGAGCCCGGCGTGCCGCCCGCGGCATACGCCGGGAGCGGCCTTGTCGTTGATGTGGCCTCCTCGTTGCATTGGCAGGGCCGGCCCGCGGGGGCGAGCTGCGGCTCCTGCGCGCGGCCGGGCGGGTGTAGCCGAGCCGGGCCGGACCGGACGTGTGCCTCGGCGTATTGCAGCGCCGCCGGGACGTGTGCTGACCGAAAGCCGGCGTGTGGCCTGGGCCGCGAGATGGTCGCGCGGTCGCCGGACGACTTTGGGTGTCAATCGTGCCAAGCGGGCAAGTTCTCGGCGACGATCGACGGTGGATGTGGCGGTATATGTAAGGCCGGGTTCTTTTGCGCCCCGGGCGCGCGGTCGGCGCGGGACGCGCCCTGCCCGCGGACCGGCAGCATGTTTTGTCCGCCCGGCGCGGACCGGCCGCGGCCCGTCGCGGCGGGTTTCTACGCTCTGTTCGCTGGCGTACTCCCCGTAAACGAGGTCGCATGCCCGCGGGGCAGCTACTGCGTGGCCGGGACGCGGCGGCCGTGTCCAGCGGGGACGTACGGCAATGTGACTGCCTTATCCACCGCCGGCTGCTCGGCGGCGTGCGGCGGGGCCGGCGAGTACTGCCCCGAGGGGAGCCAAACACCCATGAAATGCCCGCCCGGTTCGTTCTGCACCGGCGGCGCCGCGCCCGCGAGCCCGTGTCCACCCGGCACGATTGGGCGGACAGCGCGCTTAGGCGACACGCGCTGCAGCGGGCCATGCCCTAGAGGCAGCTACTGCCCCGCCGGCTCTATTCTACCTACGCCCTGTCCTCCGGGCACGTATGGCGCATTCCCAGGGCGCCTCAAAGACGCGACCTGTACGGCACTGTGTCCCGAGGGTTACTATTGCCCTGCGAACAGCACGTCCGGCATTGAATGCGGCGCGTTGAGTGCCACACCCGACGGCTTGTTCTGTCCCGCTGGCGTTGGATTTCCGCAAACAACGCGGCCCGGATACTACGCCACCGGCGGTGCCCAAGGCACGCGGTCGCGGGAGGCGCCCTGCGAACCCGGATACCGCTGCCATCTTGGAACGCGGTACGCCTGCTCAGTGGGCACGCATGAACCTTCGCCAGGAGTGGAATCAACCCAGGTCGACGCGGCGCAGTGCGCGCCTTGTCCTCCCCAGTGCAGAACACAAAAGATCTACTGCCGCGTCACTGGTTTTATTCGACACAGGTCCCCCCGGACACTACTGTCCCCCTGCGACGGGCGCCGCGCAGCCCTGCCCCGCCGGAACGTACGGCAACGTTATTGGAAATGAGACTGGCCTGGGTTCCGCCGCCTGCTCGGGACCGTGCTTTCGCGGCCACTTCTGTCCAGAAGGTTCTATTTTACCTACGCTTTGCCCACCGGGACGGTTTGGCAATGAAACTGGTTTGACCACTAAATCTTGCTCGAATTCTTGCTTCCCGGACGCGACTGGTGAATGCAGCCCTTCCCAGTGTGAGGAGGGCTTCTATTGCCCTGCTGGGTCGACCCACGGCCGCCAACGCGAGTGCGGGGAGGGCCACTTCTGCCCCGCTGGCTCTGGCGCGCCTCGAACGCCGGACGACGGCATGGTAGGCGTCGCGGGCGGCGGTGAGACGCTTCGCGCGGGGCAAGCGGACTGCG
>Ga0114994_10000934_pt1 | contig 20435 bp, 11 predicted proteins | sample ArcticOcean_MG_C_9_FD_87043 | JGI IMG/M metagenome (GOLD analysis project Ga0114994, IMG submission 87043) | Marine microbial communities from western Arctic Ocean - ArcticOcean_MG_CB2_152 | ecosystem: Environmental > Aquatic > Marine > Oceanic | place: Arctic Ocean: Canada Basin | collected...
CTGGGTCGAGGTCGCCGTCGGCGTGCCGTCGATCCACATCGCCAGCGTGATCGGCACGCTGCGCAAGGACATTAGCGTCGCGGCCCAGGACTGCTCCGCGACCGGCAACGGCGCGTACACGGGCGAGCTGTCGGCGGCCATGCTCGCGGACTTTGGGGTCAAGTGGGTGATCTTGGGGCACTCGGAGCGCCGCGTGAACCAGGGGGAGACGTCGGCGCTCGTCGCGACGAAGACCAAGCAGGCGCTGGACGCGGGCCTGAGCGTCATGGTCTGCGTCGGCGAGAGCCTCGCGGAGCGCGAGGCGGGCCGCGTCAACGCGGTCGTCTTGGACGACCACATGGCCGCCCTCAAGGGCAAGTTCTCGGACTCGGAGTGGGCGCGCATCGCGATTGCGTACGAGCCCGTGTGGGCGATCGGGACGGGCGTGACGGCCTCGCCGGAGCAGGCGCAGGAGGTCCACGCGTCGATCCGGGGCTGGCTCAGCAAGAACGTGTCGCCCGCCATCGCCAAGGCCACGCGCATCCAGTACGGCGGCTCCATGAAGGGCGCCAACGCGGCGGGCCTCCTCTCCAAGCCGGACATCGACGGCGGCCTCATCGGCGGCGCCTCCCTCAAGGCGGAGTTCATCACAGGCGTCTGCCAGAACGCGCCCGAGCCGAAGTGAAGTACCGGACCCCGTGTAACAGACACCACATTAGTTATTTCCGGAGGAAGGTTCCCCGCACGCCCGGCACGGACCAGGCGTCGGCGCCGAGCAACCGGACGGCCTCGGCTTCGACGTGTTCCTCGTCCTTGACGAAGAGGACTGCGCCTTCGTTCAGCGCCGCCCAGAGCTCCCGCACGAAGGGCGCCCAGCCCGAGGCCGGCACCTCGGAGAGCGTCCGCGACAGCAGCACGACGTCGAGCGTTGGCGCCAGCGCGAGGACCCCGGCGTTCTCCGGCGCATTCAATTCCCGTGACAGGTCGCACGCGCCAAATGGAATAAGTTCTTCGAGCGCGTCGGCGAGCGCCGCCACGGCATCTGCCCACGCGCTCGCGTAATCGTACACCCAAAATCGGGAGGTTGCGGTTCCGAATGTCACGCGTTCGAACACGCGGTAGCCCAGCACACAACAGCCGGGACCGCCGCCGAGGGACGCGACACGGGCGCCCGGTGCCAGGTTGACGACGCCTGCCTGGTGTGCGGCGCCAAACAGCTCGCAGACCTGGAACGCGCGGCCGTCATAGACCATGCGCACGTAGCCCCGGCGCGCGTTGGGCGTCATGTCCGCGGGTGATTGTGACGCGGAGTCCATCTTTTTGAGTAACACGTTGCCGGCCGCCATGTCCTCCGTCTTGTTTGAGTCCTGTAGCAGCGGTGCTTTGATGCGGGGCGCGACGCGCGCAAATTCACGTCCGGCTGCAGCACGATAGGCGCGCGCCGCTTCAGTATTGAGGAGAGGGTTTGGCGTGCGCGGCGCGGCGGCGGCGCGGAGGTCACGCGCATTGCTGAGGAAAGGGTGCGGCGTGCGCAGCGCGTGGGCGGAGCACAGCAGCAATGCCAGCGTGTGTGCAGCGGTGCGCATGAGTCGATTTCTCGGTGCCAAAGGGCGTGCAGCGCTGAGCATAGATCACAAAAGGATCCTGTGCATCACTGCGCCACAGTGATGTTCACTGCAACAGCTAAGCAACCTTGTCGCCTCTCGTGAAAACCCGCACACCAACAAGAAACCCGTGCAATGAAAAGTGCGCACAAACTTTTTGCCACGGCGCCGACTAAAAACGCGCTACCGATTTGCTTGGGGTTTTCGTGCTGTGGGTATACGCCGCTCTGACGCGGCGATAAGTTGACGCGCGTGAACAACGCGCCGAGCGGTTTCACCGACGTCCCTGAATCCCTGGAGGCTGGCTCCAGGCTAGAGCTGGATAGCCTTCGGCGTCTGACTCGAGAACAATTATGAAGACGCTGATCCTCGCGCTTTTCGCGCTCACACCACACGCGCAAATCGCCAATGACGCGGTGACTCGCCGCCGAGTGGCCAATGACGCGGTGACACCGCGCGTGGGCGCGATCGTCGTCGTGAACCACCGCGCCACAAATGATTTGTACCGGGCGATCGTCGACTTCGCGCGCGCGCTCCCCGACGCGACGACGCACTGGAGGCAGGACGGCCGCGCGGCGCCGATGGTCGCGCGGCTGAGGCGCGCGGGCGTACGCATCGTCGCCCGCCAACTCGACGTGCCGGTCCCACAGGAACGCAATAAGGTGTGGCCCTGGTACAACCGGCTCTTCGCGCGCGACGTGCTCTGGCGGGGCCTGCCCGGCACGCATGTGTTAATAGTGCAGGCGGACGCGGGGACCTGCGGCGGCGCGCAAGGTTTCGACCCCGGCTGGCTCCGCTACGACTTCGTCGGCGGCGAGAACCTGCACGGCCGCTACAACGGCGGCGTTTCGTTGCGGAGCCTCCGCGCGCAACGCTCAGCCAACCGGCGCCCCCAGAGGAAGGGCATGAACGAAGACTCGCGGCTCTATACGTTCTGTGCGCGGGCGCCCGGGTGTCACCTCGCGCCGCGCGAGGCAGCCGGCGCGTTCGCCCTCACCCAACCCGGAATATGTCATTTTGGCGGCGCTATTCCCTGGGCCTACCACCAGGCCACCCGCGACCGCCGCGGCGGGGAGTGGCTTCGAGCCGCGTGCCCGAACGCGGCCTGGCGGTTCAACGCGTCGAGCGCCTGGCCGGCCGCCGCCTCGGTCACATATCCCGCCGGTGGCGTAAAACATATCCCGTCGACCGGGCCCCTACGAATGACTCCCGTGGTTCAGAGTAACAGACGTAAAACTATACTCTGCGTGAATTCTTACCCGCCTTATCTAGAGGTCCTCGTCCTCGCCCATGATGTCGTTGGGGTTCAGCAGGCCGGGCACGGCCATCTTCTGCGACGCGAGCGCCTGGGCCTGCTGCGCCGCCTGGGCCTGCTGCTCCTCACTATAAAGCTCCTTGTTCGTGCCGTCGTCGGCGAACTCCTTCAGGGACACGAGGAAGTCCCGCAGGTGCGTCTTGAAGGACGGGAGGTCCATCCTTAGATCAAAACACCCCATGACGAAGTCCGTGGCCTGCTGGTGCGATAAATTGGGGAAGCTCGTCTTCAGCAGGTTGTACACGTGTTCTCTGATGAAGGCTTGATTGGTGGGGAACTGCCCTCCGTCAAACAATGGTACGGTGACGTGGCCCGCTTCTACTAAGTGGAACAAATGCCGTAACAACGTCGCGTGCATCTTGAAGCCGCTCTTGTGTAATCTATCCGTCATGACCGCCAGCACGTCTTGAATCAAGGGCAGCACAAACGCCCGGTAGAAGGGCTGCTTGGCCGCGTCCTGCACTTGGGAAACATTTAGTAACAACTCGTGCAGAATCTCTAGACCCGTCTCGGCCACCGTCCTTTCGGTGTGCTTGAAGGCCCACACGACACTATCAACAATGAGCTTGTGGTGCGCTTGCGGGATCGCAAATAGTGCAGCAAAACAGTGCGTGTTCGTCGCCTTCAATAACTTAAAGAAGGCCAGGCGGTGCTCGGGGAAGTCCTCGAAGTTTGTGGTAATCATTCTAAGAGTAGGTTCGAAGACGGCCTCCAGGACTCGCGGGACCTGGTCGCTCACCAAGTCGCGCAATTTGTCGATTGTTGTTGCCAGTAATAGTAAAGCGTCGGAGTCGCGTGCCGCCGGCACCGCTTGCGCGTAGTCCTCTAATACAGGTTCTAAGAGCGGCGGCACGAAGGAACTTGCTACTAATTGAGGCGGCGCCTCGGGCTCGCCGCACTTTTCTACAAACGTCGATAACAAGCGCAATATTTCCCTTTTGGCGGCGCGCATGCTCCGCACGTCTTGATGCCGCGTCGCGAGGTCGCCGTGCGCCGCGATCGCTTCACTTATTGAACGAGAATAGGCGCGGTAGACGTTGAGTAAATCCATGTAGATGCCCCCCAACTGCGTGACATATAAAGGACCGCAACTGCCGCAGACGCGCGCGTGCGTGCGCACGATCTTGGTCACGTCTCGCACCGTTTCTGGTCTAGTAAGAGTAGAAGGGTCGCGCGCGGCGTCCGCGGTGACGCGCGCCCAGGCGTCGTTCGGCAGGGTCATCAACTGCGCCAGCAACGCGGGCCGCTGCTGCCCTATTGACGGATGGCCCCCGCGATCACTCAACAAAGTAGCCGTGGCTTCGTAGAAAGCGTGCACCTGGTGCGGCTCCAGATCCGAAATGATCTGCGGTAATTGCGCCACTAAATCCTGCACGAAGGGCCGCGGCTCGGCCGGCTGCTGCGTGACGAACTTTCGTTTACACTTCTGGGCGATCTTCAAAAACGTGTCGCAGGCCATGTCTTGCACGCCCGGGTGCAGTTCGTGCATGAACTCGAACAACTTGTTCACCACCGTCTTCAGGAACTTCCAGTGGGCCCGCAGGAAGCGAGGGTACTGGCCCACCACGTACATGATGTTCGAGGCGATGCAGGCTTTATTTCCTTTTCCTCGTTTGACCTCGCACAGGCCCAGCAAGTCCTTGATGACCGTCACCAGGAACCGTTTCTCCTCGTCCTCGGACATGGCGCCAGAAATGCTCCCGACGGCCCAGCACAGCGTATTGAGGTTCGACCAGGACCACTCGGTCCCGTCCACCTGCAAAGCTAATTTGTCCAACATAATAGACTCCGTGTCGTCGTAGTTCAAATGGGTCAAGTACACGAGCGTCTCGCGCATTGTCTTGTGCTGCACGATGGCCTCCGTGTCCTTGAAGGTCTCTCGCACGATTTCTCCGTGCTCATCCTCAACCACGAGCACTTCCTCGGGCTTGGCCATGCGCGAGATCATGACGAGTCGTGCTTGGCTCAGCAGCCCGCCGTGCTGGAACAGCTGCTTCCGCGGGTCCATGGGCGGCCAGCCCTCCGGGGCCCTACCCCCAAATCGAGAAGGCGCGCCGCCGGGCCCGGTCGTCTCCGCAACTTCGAACTCGTCGTTGCCGTAGCCCCCGGCGCGCGGTGCGCTCCGCCCCGTCTCCGTGGCGTAGAGGTCCTGGGCAAACGCGTGCCAGAAGTCCAAACAAATCTGGAAGACCTCGTTGTCGGGTACTGCAGAAATTCTAACGACGTAGTTCAACCCGTCCAGGAGCTTGTCCCCGTGCTCCCTCGTTTCCACCAAGCGTAAGTGGGACTTGAAGAAGCCCGAGAAGAACAAGGCTAATCGCCGAACAAACGTCTGGTCCGCTTCTCGACCGGACGCGTCAAAGGCCGAGGCTAATGAAGCATCTCTAGGTACGACTTGTTGGGAGGCTTGCAAGACGCCCACGTACAACTGGACGAACTTGGGGTCGTACTTGGGCTCCAAATCGGCTAAGGAGGCGATCTCCGTCAAACATTCCAACGCGGCGTTTCTAAACTGCGCCGCGGCGAAGAAGCGCTCGATTAATGTGCGAATCAAGTCCGTCTCGAAGAGGTAGCCCAGGGGGATCCAGCTCAGGAAGGCCTTTAACGTCCTTAATGTTGCGGAGATCAATTGCGGCCGACTGGACGCCCCGAGCACAAAAATGCACAGCTTGAAGATGTCCGCGAACTCCGTATTTAGCGATTCCTTCAGCGTTCTTATTTTAGCGGTGGTCATGGAGTCCTTGGAGAAATCAAAGACCTCCTCGCTCAACAGCCGTAAGATGTGCATGTTGTTCTCGCATAAGATTTCACTATTTTTGGAGGCGGAGCAAATATCGCCGATGAACGACGGCCAGTTGTGGGGCCACTCCTGCTTCAGGATGGACACGAGGACCTTGTTCATCTGGTGGATCATGGTCCGCTCCCTCAAAGAAGTCGCTTCGTCCTTAGACATGGAAATGACCTTGTTGACGATGAAGTTCTTGATGCCGTTGCGCTGGCCCTCGGGCAGGATCTTCCACCGCGTGTTGATGGCGTCGTCCAGCGCCATCAAGCCGAAGTACCGGCCCTGCGGTAGCGCGCTCTTCTCGATGATTTGATCCGCCGAACTCCAGCAGTTCGGTCGCTCCCTTAATTTCATGAGGATCTCGTTGGCCGTGGCCCGCTCCGGGTGGCGCGGGTCGTAGGCCGCTTGGACGATGCCGTCTAGGATCGCCACGTCGAACGGCTGCGTCTCGTCCAACAAGCGCTGGCCGGCTGCGGTCACGGTCGGGGCCGCCATGCTGTAGTATCAGGCCGTCGGCCCTACGAAGCAAGGTGGCCGGGCAACGCGCGCGCCGTAATTATTTGAGCGTGAGCGTTCCGGCCTGCTGCGCGCGGCTCAAAACGTCCCGGCGCTTCTGCTGTAGACTCTGCGCAATTCACCGAGTGAACAGCAACAACGAGGGGGCCAGCGCACCAGCACACTACAAGGTCAGCAGTCGACTCGCGTCCTCGAGCGGATGTGATGAAACCCGCACGCCACGCTAAAAAATAATTCCCCAGGCCTCAGGAGCACGCTCCCCAAGGCCCTACCATCCAAAAAGACCGCTCAGGACCCGTACAACCTCTCGCGCCCTTTGATTTCACACCAAAGCGCCACTGCAAACCGGTACCCCCGCTCGTCGTGCAATTCGTGGGACGTGGCCTACGGCGTTGCATACGTGCGAAACATATCGCGGCGCTGCTCGTCGGGGCATTAAACGCATCGCTTTGGGGCTACCAAGTAGCATAAGCGACCTGCATCGCAGACGCTGCCGACGAAGCGCTGCGCCACGAACCGCGACAAGCCACCGCTGCAAAAATAACAAGCCAGAGCCATGCGCCGCCCGCGCCGCGACGTCGACGAGGACGGCCTGGCTTTGGCGCCCACGTACGTCGAGGAAGAGGTGGACAGGAGCGGCCCGGACCGGACCTGGCTGTACCTGGTCCTTCTCGGAGTGTGCATCTTCTACTTCGCGTGGCAGAGCGAGCCGCCCTGGCCGGACGCCGTGGGGGACCCCGCGCGGCCGCGGACGCTCGCGTCGAACCCGGCGCCGGCGCTGCGGGTCTCCGAGGCCGTGAACAAGTACGTATCAAATATCATCGGATTCGAGGACGCGTGTACGGAAGCCATGTGGTTGAAAACGTTGTCGCAGAAGTGCGGCGCGAGTACGGACCCCAAGGCACTCGAGGGCACGTGTTGCGCGTTCAAGACGCCGTTCCCCGAAGTCGCCTTGCTCATGGGCGCGCGGAAGAAATTTTTAAACGTGCCCGGGGAGGCCACGCGCAAAGCCGTGGCGGCGAAGCCGCTGTGGGGGTTTCGCCACGACCCCGGCGCGGACGTGGTCATGGGCCTGGGCTTCTATCCGAAAGTGGCGGCCTTCCAGTACTTCGTGGGCAGCCTGCGGAAGACGGGGTTTCGCGGGGACGTGGTCATGGTGTGCGAGCGGCGTCCACGCGCGACGGCGGGGGGGGAGGGCGTCGTCGCCGACGCCTGCTCGACGGCGGGGCGGGGACCCGGCCCACTCGACGACGTCCGCGCAGGCCGTCGGCCCCCGGAAAAAGATCAAGAGGCGCGTCGAGGAGTATTTGAAGGACCAGCGCGTCGTGGCCTACCCCTTCGAGTACACGTGCAATAAGAAGGGCATGTCGAGGAGGCGTTTACTGGCCACGCCCGGCGGCTGCGTGCTGGACGACTGGTACGTCGCGGGCGACGGTCGTGGCCCGCGGCCCCTCGCGCTCGCGCGCTACGAGATGTACGAGACCTGGCTGCGCCAGTACTCGTCCACATCCTACGCTTTAGTGCTGGACACGCGCGACACGTTCTTCCAGCGGGACCCGTGCTATGCGGCGTCCGACCCATCGCCGCGCCCCGCCCACGCATCGACCGCAGGTTCGCCTGGCCCGACTTACGAAAGCGGCGCCTTCAAGCGGACCACGCCAAGGACCTCTATGTGTACGAGGAGAACGGCCACAAGACCGTGGGCTCCTGCAAGTGGAACCGGGGCTGGTTGGCGGGCTGCTTCAAGGGCATGCCGAACGACCCGAGTCAGCCGGTGCGGTGTTCTGGAAGTACTCTAGGCGCGCGCGACGCCATGCTCACCTACGCGGACGCCATGCTCGCCGCGTCGGACATGTACGCCTGCCACCTGCGGAACATCCCCTCGGACCAGGGCTACCACAACTTTCTGATCCTGTCGGGGGCGCACGAAAAGAACGGGTTGAACGTGAGATCGAACAAGAGAGGTGTGGGCATCGTGCACACCATCGGCGCGTTGAACGGGGGCGACGTGCCCATGGCCGAGCTGGGGCCGCTGGACACGAAGTGGCAGATCCGAGACGGGGTCAAGGGCTACATCACGAACCTCGACGGCGAAATGTCGGCCGTGGTGCACCAGTGGGACCGCTGGGCGAGCGAGATGGGGCCGTGGCTCGAGGCGGCGTTCGTGTCCGACAACTTCGTGCCGGGCCAGCGCGACCTCTTCGATCGGCCGCCGCAACTGGTCGCCTACGATGCCGCGACGTGCACGGACATGCCCTGGCGGTCGGCGCACCGGTCGTCGTGCGCAGGCCTGCGGCCGGCGCACCACGACTGGGTCTCGTCGCCGCCGGAGCGGCGGCCGGCGAATGAGGCGTGCTGCAAGTTCGGGGGCGGGGTTAAGAAGGGGTGAGTTTTTACGTCGCGTCGACGGCGTGGGGGGTTGCGCCCCCCGGTGCCGTTGTGGTTCTAGGAGTGGGGTAGAATGAGCCCCCACGAGTGCCCCTCTAGTTTCCCTGGGGAATCCCTGGGAGTGGCAGTGAAACGCCGCGCGCGTCGCCAATTCATCGGCGGGGGGCGGGTCGCGTCTTTCAAATAGCACACGTCCGTCTAATTATACGCCTCTTACACACCCGCCGACCGATCCAACGTCGCAAAATGAAAAAAAGGCCACGTCATAGAACCCGCACGGACTGCAACTTGGCACAAAAACACGAACACATCTGATCATCGACTCAAAAACCGCATTCTGCTGCACGACCAACACACATCGCTGCGCACGACCTCGCAAACACTTTAGTATACTTCCACCAGTCCCAGCAACGCATACAAGCGCTGCTCGCACTGCAAAACACTCTCCACTTTTACACCTCAGCAACATGGTGCATTTCAACAAGGCCCACGCTGCTTTAATCCTAGCCTCGGCCGGCGCCCTCACGGGCGGCGCGCAGAAGAATCCCTTCCCCCGGCTGACCTACGGCTCGCGGACGTCCCTCGCCGCCAAGCCGGACATCTTCGGCGTCGCCGAGGAGGACGCGCTCATCGCATCGAAGCGCGAGGGCCAGGACTCGTTCCTCGTGCCCTTCCTCAAGTCGAACCGCGACGTCTTCGGCTTCAAGGACGAGGATAGAGTCCTGGAGAACACGGCGGCGCGCGCCGGCCAGCAGAACTACCTCAGTGTCCTGAAGGGCGCCCTCGGCTTTACGGGCGAAGAGGGCAACAACGGCGAAAACCCGTCCGTGGTCGTGTCCTACACGTCCTCCGACCTCCGCCCGGCGTCCAGCGTCGCTTTACCGTTCCTGGACCGGCCCGAAGTCTTAGATGAGATGCGCTTGGCGGGCGACGCGGGCTTCGACCCCCTCGGCCTCGCGACGGACGCCGAGACGTTGGTCCGCTACCGCGACGCCGAGCTCAAGCACGCGCGCCTGGCCATGCTGGCCGCCGTCGGCTGGCCGCTCGCGGAGCTCTTCCAGCCGAACCTCGCGACGGCGCTGAACGAGCCGTCTTTGGTTTTAGCCCAGGGCGGCGAGAACCCGTCCGTGCTGAACGGCGGCCTGGGCAACGTGCCCATCGTCTTCTGGGCCGGCGCGGCCGCGGTAGCCATCTGTGCCGAATTAGCTGGCCTCCAGGCCGCGGCCGACGGCAAGCACCCGGGCGACCTCGGCCTGCGCGGCGGCCAGAAATTTGCCGCTGGTTTATTAGGCTCCGAGGGAGCGGTCGCCAACGCAGAATTGGCCAACGGCCGCGTCGCCATGCTCGCCATCGTGGCCTACGTCGCCCAGGAGTTCGCCGCATCAAGCAGCGGCATCCCAGAACCCGTCACCGCCCTGAGCTACGGCCTCTTCCACTGGAACCCGTTCCCGCTCATGTCTATGCCGTTCTGAGCTATCCCGCTTGGTATCCCCGCTGTTGTAAACTAGTACAAAATCGTTTTACGCATCAGAGTGCCACGGTGCTCCCTCGTGGCGGCTCGGAACGGAACCAGCTAATCTCGCCGAACAGCTGCGGCCGCCTTTGCGCCAGTTCATTGACGTGGGCCGCCAGTGTTGCGGTGAACGCGTCCTCGCAGAGCCGCAGCGGCACGCCGCACCGCGGGCCCCGGACGTCCAGCGACTCCGCGCACAGTTCGAACAACACACTATCGTCGAGGGCGTGCTGCGCCCGGTCCCCGTCCGCGAAGCAGTAGACACAGGGGTAGTCCAGCAGCCAGCCCCAGAGCGCCGGCGGCGCCAGGCCCGTCAGCGCGCCTCCGACCGGGGCGTCGATGGCGTTCGTGACCGCCGCGGTCTGGACGATCGTCGCCGCGTGGTGGAGCTTGGCCTGGTACTCCGCCGTCTCGCCCTCGTCGGCCCAGCGCGGGCCCTGGGGCGCGTCCAGGACGCAGAACCGCGGGGGCCGGGGCCGCGCTATTGTCTTTGCGTCCGTGAAGAGGAAGGGCGCGCCCGCGACCACGACGCAGGTGGCACCCATCACTTCCGCAACGCGCGCACACGCCGCGGCGCCGTCGTGCTGCGGGTAGTCCCAGAGCAAGGCGTCCCGTAACCCTATGCGCAGCGACGCCAAATCGTTGCGCAGCTGGTCGCGTTGGTCCTTTCGAAGCTGCGAGGCTTTGACCGCGGCATCGATGCTCATGGCGACTTTGCTGTCATCGTGGTGCAGGCTCTCCGCTTCATAGGCGGCTTGCAATGCACTGGGTGGCCCTTTGGCAGCAGACATGATGGCGTCCGGTATGATCGATGGAGCCTCGTGCTCGGTATTTTTTGGCGTACCGAACCAGCAGCTATGTGAGCAGAGTACAGCGGTGTCGCTGTATAACGGTGGCGATTTATGCGAGACAGGCAAGCAAAAATAGCTCGACAATCCAGGGCCAAAAACCCGCACGGGACAAAAACGCGACAGCGAAGCGTCTTGAAGGTCAGCTTCAGGATCAGCAGACGAAGCAAGAGTGCTCCGAGGCGCCGATGGACGATCTCGCAGCGTCGGTTTCAGGCACAACCAAAACTCGTTGCCCTGTAATTGAGCGGTCGCGAGCCCAGTAGGAGGCTGCAACTGCAATCTGCGGACCGCACTGCCGCGTTTGACCTCACTTGCGCGCCGCACCACTGCTAACGGCCTCCTGGCGCGCTGCACCTGTCCAAACACTCAAACCGGCAAAAATTACCGGACGCGGACCGAACTGCGCGAGTTCTAACCATGGCCACCGACGCGGTGCCGTCGCTGCCGCGCCAGCGCGTATTAACCTTCGCGGAGCGCCAGCACCTCTCTGACCAGCGCCGCGCCGCCGTCCTCGCGCAGCGCCAGGCGGAAAGAGCGGCCAAGCGCGAGGACAAGGCGAGGAGACAATCAGTGGCGAGCAACAGCGCCTCGCCGAGCTACGACCCGAGCGCGTACGCCGCGCGCCGGGCCGCAGCCATCGCCGAGGCCAAGCACGCCGAGGCGCTGCGGCGGCGGGGCAGCGGGCGCTTCGCCGACGGCGAGGGCCCGCCGACGCCCGTGCCGCCGCGCGGCTACTTCCCGGCGACGCCCGTGACGCCGTCCTTTCCCGTGAGTCTCCAGCCGCCGGCGTCGCCCTCGCCGCCGCCCTGGGAGCGCGCGGCCACGCCCCCGACGGCCTACTACTTCAGCCCGCCGCCGCCGTCGTCCGCCACGCCGGCGGCCGCGGGCCGGCCGACGCCCCCGTGCCAGAAGGGGCCGTCGCCGTCGGCCTACGACCCCGGCGCCTACGCGAAGGAGACCGACGCGGCCATGGCGCGCCGGCTCCAGGGGGAGTGGGCGTCGCCGCGCGAGGCGAGCCCGCCGCCGCCGTCCCGGCTGTCGCGCGACGCGAGCCCGCCGCCGCCGCCACACGAACAGGAGCCTGCGGATGGCATCTTCCGGCGGCTGATCGACCGCGACGACGGCGACGACGGGTGGAACGACGACGTCGAGACCGCCGCTATCCCCTCGCTGCCGCGGCGCAAGGCACCGCCGCCCCCGAAGCGATTGAAGGTCAAGCCGCCGCCCCAAACGCAGCAGCGGCGCATGAACCTGAGCGGGAGCCCGCCCCGCGGCAAAAACGCTGCGGACAAGGCCGAAAAGCAGCGCTGCGTCGCCTTGAAGCAGCGCCGGGAGGCCGAGTCCACGCAGACGGAGGCCGAACGGCCGCTGGAGGACGCGCGCGTGCTGGCGCGGCGGCGCGAGCAGGTGTTGGCGGCGGAGTTACGGCGGGCCGCCCAGGCCGAGCGGGAAGCACACCGCGTCCCGTCGCCGCCGCCCGGGCGGCCGCCCGAGCACCGGCGGCCCCGACCGTCGGCACGGGTGCACCCCCAGGCGCGCGCGCCCCCGGCCCCGAACTCGCGGCCCCTCTGCGTGGACCGCGAGAAGCAGCAACGACGGGTTCGTAAAGCTGAAGCGAACGAACCGGACAACCGGAGGAACCTGGACAAGCGCACCGCGCGGCTGCGGTACGCGCCGCACTTCGCCGCGGCCATCGACGCGCACCGCGCGCGCTGGATCGCCCGGTCGCCCCTGGACAAGGAAAACGGGGAAGCGGACTTCAACGCCGGAGCTCGAGTCGTCGTCCGCGTGCGGCCCTTGCTGCCGCACGAGGCCGCGCGGGGCGACTTCTGCGCCGCGGACACGGACCTGCCGCCGCCCAAGGCGCACCGGGAGCAGCGCGGGCAGTGGGTCACGGTGCACGAGTGCACGATGCACGCCGACATGGTCCGGTTGTTGCACCGCTGCGCGCGCTTCCCCGCGGCGGCCTGCATCGGTTCTTTGTCGAGCGAGGCCGACGCCTACGCGCGCGGGTGCCTGCCCGGGCTGCGGGCCGCCCTGGACGGCCGGGCCGCCGCTTTATTCATGTTCGGCCAGACGGGGTCCGGGAAGACGCACACGATGCACACGTTTGAGCGAAATGTGGCTTCGAGTATCGCGGGAAGAGGAGCGAGGGTCACGTATTTCGAAGTCAAGGGGAAGCGGGCCTTCGATTTACTACGAACGGGCGATCGCGAGTCGGACGACGACGCCGACACGCCCCTCCACGACGCGCCGCGGCCCCTGACTCTAATGGACGACGTGCCCGGGAGCGTGGTGAACGCGTGCACCCAGACCATCGGGACGCCGGACGCGTTATTAGCTTTGTTGCGGCGCGGTCGACGGCGCCGGGCCACGGCGGCCACGGACGTGAACGGCGGGTCGAGCCGGAGCCACGCGGTCTGCCGGTTGGATTTTGATGAAGGAGGAAGCCTCACTTTGGTCGACTGCGCGGGGAGCGAGCGGAGCCAGGATTCTTTGTACCACGACAAGCAGCGCATCAAGGAGTCCGTGGAGATCAACGAATCCCTGTATGCCCTAAAGCGGTGCATCCGGGCGTCGCGCCAGGTCAAGCGGTGGAAAGCGCGGGGCGGGTTTGACAACCCGGACCAGCCGATGCCGGCGCCGCCGCCGTTTCGCGGGTCCGCGCTCACACGAGTTTTACGGGAGGCCTTCGTGGCCGAGGACGCCTGTTTAAGCGTGGTGGCGACGGTGTCGCCGTCCGCGACGGACGCGGAGCACACCGTGTCGACGCTGCGGACCGTGTGCGAGCTCGCCGGCACGTCCCAGACGGCGCAGGCGGCCTCGGACCCCAAGCCGCGCACGGTGCCCAAGATCCGGCACGGGTGCGCGGCGCTGGGCCCGCGCGCCGTGCCCGCGAGGCACGGCGGTTCGAAGGGCGGCGTCACGACGACCCAGAGGTCGAATGTGTTGCCGCCCTTCCCCAACAAGTGGTCGGCGTCGCGGCTCGCGGCGTTCCTCGCGACGCGCTGCCACCTGTCCGGGGCCGCCGACCGCGCGCTGAAACTGGAATTAGATGGAAGGCGGTTGTCCAGGATGTCGGCGCAGGCCGTCGCGGCGGCCCTGGCGTGCGACGGCGAGGCCGCCCGGTTCGTCGTGGACAAGCTGCGGACCGAGGCCGAGAAATGTGCCGTGTTGCACAAGCGCGTGCGCGAGCAAAGGAGGCGGGAGCTGCGGGGGGTATAGGTCATATAACATGCGATTACTCGCGAATTTTCCGTGCCCTACTTGTGCGCCTTCGCCGGCTGCATTTTCCGCGTCTTCTTGATGGCCTCCCGCCGGTAGAAGAACTCGTGACACACGACGCCGGAGGGCTTCTCGACCTCCGCCGTGCACTTCAAATGCTTGCCCAGGAGCTGCCAGGTCTGGACGATGCGCGCGCCCTTGGGCAGGTTCGAGGGCCGGTCGCTCTGGACGCGCACGCGGCCGTAGTCGTCACTCGTGACGGTGTACGGCGTCCGCGTCCCGCCGATGGTCGGGATGTCCCGCGTCTGACCGTCCACGACGAAGACCTGCTTGTGCCGACCGGTCACCGTGTCGAAAACTAAAGTCAGGTCGTCGCCCTCGTGCAAGAGCACAAGACCCTTTTTTGAGAAGAGCGTGCCTCTAAATAACCCGTGGAGCGAGGGCGGCACGCCGACGGCCCGTAAGTACTTTTCCAAGCCTTTGCCGACGTCCGTGAGTTGGCGGTTGCCGTCCTTGGTGCTTAAGAGCCACACACCGGACAAATTAGCCGTATCATCACCCTTGGACTCGCCTTCGGACGACGCCCCCAACCGCGTCGCTCTAGAGTGGTGCCGGTCCTCGTGCGCCATTAAAACCATCTGCTCCACGAAGAACCGGTACTCCGCGACATTAAGAATAGCCGGCAAGAACTCGTCATCTAAGACACCACTGGCGCAGGCCCGCTGGACCATCGTGAAGACCGCACTCGGATCTAAGCCATGAATACCACAAAAGGTCTCGAGCATGGACTCCACCTTCTTCACGTACTTTGTATGGGCCTCGGTCCACTCCAGCCGGTGTTCACCGTCGGGGTCCGCCTCCTCGAAGGCGTCGCAGCCACTATCGAATAATGTGTCGAGCTCCTTCCTAAATTTCTGGGACACGACGTGGTGGCAAAAAGCTTTGACGACCGGGTTTAACAAAGCGTCGCCGTCGTCGTCGTCTTCACATTCCTTGCCGGCGCCGCCGCCGCTTAATCGCTTGTTCGAGGCCCAGGCGGCCTTCTCGTCGCCGTCGTCGTCGTCGTGCTTGCCCATTTCTTTTGGTGCGGCGCCGGGCACGGGTGGGGCAGCTTTTGGCGCCTGGTGCTCAAGGAGAGTTAGACGGTATGCAGTGCGCGGTGCGCTTGTCCGCACCTATGCCGACGATGGGCAGCTCTCGCTCCCTTGCGTCGTTCGCTCACGGTTCCGCACGTCACGCGATTTGCAGCGCCATCGATGGGGGCGGCCGGCGCTCTACTCGGCTCGCCGCCCCGCGCGTCTCGACGCGACGACGCTGTCGACGCAGGTGTACCCGCGCAGGGGTAAATGCGCCCCCTGGGACATGCAGATGGAGGGCGTCTCCGCGCGCGCGGACTACCCATTGGACTACCCGGGGAAAGTCCCGGGGAAAAAACTACCACTACCTCGCGGGCGGCTTACCCACCTCGAGCGGCACGAAGTCCGTGCGCTCCTCGCCCCGGTACTTTCGCCCCGAGAGCATGCCGGTCATCGTGGACACGGGCCGGCCCCGCGCCGCGTGGTCCCGCATGTGCGCGTAGACGTCTACGCCGGCTAATAAGTCGACGTCCTTGAAGCGGCTCTTCGTCGGCTGGTCGAAGGCCGGCCCGACCAGGGCCTCCTCCCAGGGGGTTAGCGGCGCGGGCGCCGGCGCGGCCGCCGCCTCCGGCACGAAGCTGACCTTTTGTTTCGCGTGCCGTTCCAACATCTCGTCGATGCTCTCTTCGACGACGCCGGCCGCGGGGTCCGCCTCCACGGGCGGCCTGCGGTACGTGATCTTCACGCCGAGGTACTCGAAGCTCGTCTCCGGCCGCGCCGATGTGTTCAGCGCTGCTTCTCGCCGCATCTGCGTCCCGGTCTTGCATTTCGCGCGATGGGGAGCTTTGACGCCGTCCGCCCACTTGGCCCCCATGGTCTGGGCTCGGAGCCCGCGGCGACAAGACAATGGCGTCGACCCGTCCACGCCACTCCTTACCACAGCCTGGTGCTTCTTGAACGTGTCCAGCTTCATCCGGTGGAAGTCCGCGCTCGTCATGGGCTTCGCGTCGACGCGCGGCGGCCGCGGGACGTCCTTGAAATAGTTGCGCGGCGCGCTCGACCGGCCGAAGTCGCCGCCGCCCCGCGTCGCCTGGGGCTTGCGGAAGCGCGTGGAGAAGTCGTACGTCGGGGCCGGCTCCGGCTCCGGGACGGGGGCCGCCGGGTAGCGCCGCGCGACGCGCTCCTTGCGCTGCTGCGTGCGCGGGTCCGCAATGTAGCTCGGGACGCCCGAAAACATTTTTTCTACGGCTTACAGTTGTAGGGAGCTGCTCATATGCTCTCTGTGCACCACGTCTGGTGTGTCGTGGCGTACAGGCGATCGTAGCAGGGCGTGCTCTCTACAGCTGTAGGTAGCTGCTCTGCGCTATGCTCTCTGTGCACTACACCCTGCGCGTCGTGCGCGTCGTGGCTTGCAGCGATGTAGGCTTGCCTTATGATGATTGAGACTTAGGAGGCTGCCCCGCGCGGACTTACTTGTGAAGCGCGCCCAAGGAGAGTAAAATGGCGCTGGGCATGACTGCGCCTGGCCTTGCTAACTCCCGACACCACTCCTTGGCGTGTGCGGAGCCATGTTTTCCTGCAGCTTGGACATTTGGATTTTGATTCCAAATTGGCACGGGTTTTCCCTCGCAAAAAAACACATAAAGGCGCCGGCAAATACGAGATTGCTGCCACAGAGCGGAAGTAGCCGCCGCAATCTTCGGATAGCTGCCAGAAGCCCTTGAATCCGGCGCAACGAAACGTGGGTGAAACGCGAGAGCTTGTGCCTTGCACCAAAGAGCCTCGGCGCACGCCCGAAAGCAGAAGCCATGCCGCCGAAGCAGGGCGGCCAGGACCAGGACAAGAAGCCGAGCCAGCGCCGGCGGCGGGGCGGCAAGAAGCACCCGAAGCCGGACCGCGCGGCGTCGCCGCCGCCGGCCGCGCCCGCGCCCGCGCCCAAGGAAAAGGCCCCGCCGTGCGCGCGCGGCGGGCGGACCAATCCCCCGAAGAAGACTGACCCGGCCCTGGAGGAGGACAGCGACGTGCTGCTGGCCTTCGGCGCTTTGCTAAAGACGGGCGACGCCGCGGCATGTGCAGCCCACGCGCGCTACGAGGCCCACGAGGACCAGGCGCGCTTCATCGAGGACGCCCGGCGTTTGTTGGCCATGTCCGCCGGCGAGCGCGCGGCCACGCGCGCGCCGCCGCCCGGCATGGCCCCGCCGCCGCCGCCGGGCATGCCGGGCTCGCCGAGGAGGGCCGCGGCCCCGGCCGCGCCCCACCCGAGGTCGACCTCGCCCCGAAGACCGCCCGGCCTGCCGCCGGGCCTCGCGCCGCCGCCGCCCTCCGTGGACCACTTTCCACCCGGCCTCGCGGCCCTGGCGCTCGAGGTCCACTCCGAAGCGGCGCCGCCCCCGGGGCTGCGGCCGACGGCAACGGACGACCAGGACGTGGCCGCGGCGTTATCAGCGTTGATCGGCGGCCCGGCCCCGGAGCCGGCCAAGCCCAAGTTCAAGTGGGTGCCGCCGCGCGTGCATAAAAGGAGAGGGGGCCGCGTGGCCTTTTCGGCGCCGGACAACACCAAGGGGCCGTTACGGCCTCGGGCGCGCTTGGACGTGTCCTGGGAGCTCAAGGTGGACGCGGAGGGGGCCGTGGGGACGCGCCGGGACGTCAGTGTCGGGCTGTTTAGGGTGGGGGCGCCGACGAACGATGCGGCCATCGTGGCCAAGCAGGGGCGGGGCGCCGTTGAAGAGGTCGGATTGGCGCGCGGCACGGTGGCGTTCTTCGCGCCCCGCGCGGCCGGCGCGTTCGTGTTCCGGCTCTTGGACCCGGAGCCGCCCGGGCGCCAACAAATTAGCAAGATGGAGCGGCCCAAGGCCTCGTCGAACGTCTATGCGACCTCCGACAAGCTAGATGTTATAGTGCGGACGCACGACGATTTGCTGGACTCGCTGAAGGCGTCGCTCCAGCAGCTGGAGGAGCCGGGGCGCAGTCGCCTCGGGGCGTTACAACAATTGGCGGTGGTGGCGGAGACGCTGCCGGCCTCGTTAGCGCCGAAGCGCCAGACGCATATCGGCGGCCGGGCCGGCTCGACGGCCGAGAAGCGCTGCCGGGACAAGTTGAGGGCCTGCCTGGCTCGATGCCTGGACGAGCTCGCCAAGCATGTGCCTGGGCCGCTGACCCTGGCGACGCGCCGGCGGGCCGACGAGCTGCCCTTCCACGAAGACGAGACGGAGACCGACGTCCTCAAGCGGGAGCGGGCCTGGTCCGTCCTTTCAGAAGAGGACGAGCAGAGCGCGCGGGACGCCTTCGAAGTGGAAAGGGTGACGAAGATCAAGAAGCAGCGGAACGAGGACCGGCGCGCGCGGGACGTGCACGCCGCGTGTCGGCGGCTGTGCGCGGCCTTCAATGGTAATAGTGCGTCGCGCCAGTGGCTCGAGAGCGCCGCGCCGGAGCAGGCGCGGCGCCTCGACGACGTGTCCACGCGCTGGGACGCGTTACTCGAGGAGTTCTGGCCCGGCGGGGCCGACGGCGTGGCCGCCTTGCGGCGCCACTATGATAGGGCGGACTCCTTCTTTAGACCGACGCACCAGCCGTCGGCGCAGCAGCACGGGTTTGCTTGGAGGGCGTTGGATGACGCGTGTGCGCGCGTGTTGCCGCAATTGTTTCCGGGCGACGCCTTCTTTAAGCGGCGGGAGGAGGTGCGGCGGAGGGTCGAGGCCTGTTTGAACAACGCGGACGTCCTGGGGAACGGCCAGCGACTCGTGTTGCGCGTGTTCGGGTCGTCGGCTAATTTGTTTGGCGCGGAAGGTGCTGATTTAGATATGTGCGTCGTGCCCGCCGAAAAAACAGATAAAGATTTGACCTCGCCAGAAGTGTGTCGACGGATGGGCGAAGCTTTAGAACAAGCAGGAGCGAAGAACGTGCAGGTGCGCGACACGGCGCGCGTGCCGATCGTCCTCTTCGAGGACCCGGCGACCGGATTAGATTGTGATGTCTCCACGCACAACCCGCTCGCTTTACGGAACACGGAGCTCTTAAGGGCGTATGCCAAGGTCGACGGAAGAGTGAGGGGCATGGCTTATGTCATTAAGAAGTGGGCCAAGATTAGGGGCATCAACTCGCCCAGTGACGGCACGCTCTCGTCCTACGGCTACATCCTCTGTGTGTTAGCGTTCTTACAGACGGTGCCGCAGCCCCCCATCCTCCCGTCCTTGCAGAGGTTGGACCTGGACTGGCCGAACCCGAAGGACCCCAATAGGGAGCCGCCGGCGCGCATGCCGCACCCCTTCGACCCCTCGAGGGACGTGTGCCTGGCGTTCCACGACCCGGACAAATTAGGATCGTTGAAGGACCTGCGGGAGATCGCCGGGCGGAACCGCCAGTCGCTCGGCGAGTTGCTCGCGTTGTTCTTCCGCCACTACGCCTGGGACGTGGACTATCGGAATTTGGTCGTGGCGCCGCGCACGGCGTGCGTCCTACCCAAGGCCAACAAGGCCGAGCTCGACTGCTGGCCGCAGAACCCCCATTTAGCGATCGAGGACCCCTTCGAGACGCACTACAACGTGGCCCACGTCCTCAAGTACGACAAGCACCAAAAAATTAGGAAGGAGTTCATGCGGGCCTCGAAGCTGGTGGACGACGCGGCGGCCCAGCGCATCGACCCCGATTTAGCCCTGGACTACATCTGCGAGCCGCTGCCCCAGGAGGAGTGATTTTGTTGCTGGGGTGTGCATCCCAACTCACGCCCCCTTACGCGACACCGTTTTTGCCGACTCCAGGGGAGCGGCTTTTAAGGATATTGGTTTTTAGTTATGAGTTCCGTCGCGGCGTGCCATCGCTACATGATATGTCGCCTCAGCCTAACAACAAATAAAATGCGTGTATGTCGCACCGGGCGTCGCCGCAACCCGCACGACACGAGCAAAGCCGGGCATTTTGTTCTCCGACAGCGTATCATACGCTAAGTCACGGCGAGTCTGGCTCGTCACGCGATCTGGCTCGGACAACGTTATAGTTCTCAGTCGGCCCGGCTTTTGACGCTTCACGCTTCGCGCTCTCTAAGCTTCGCTCTGAGGGTCCACTCGGACGTCTCCTCTCCTGGCCGCTCCTGGGCCCAGCTCATGGGCGCCCTCGTTGGCCTTCCTGCGCTCCGCCGCGAGCTCGTCGTGCCAAAATGATTTCACGATCCAACATTATAAGCTTTC
>Ga0114994_10000935_pt1 | contig 20433 bp, 18 predicted proteins | sample ArcticOcean_MG_C_9_FD_87043 | JGI IMG/M metagenome (GOLD analysis project Ga0114994, IMG submission 87043) | Marine microbial communities from western Arctic Ocean - ArcticOcean_MG_CB2_152 | ecosystem: Environmental > Aquatic > Marine > Oceanic | place: Arctic Ocean: Canada Basin | collected...
ATTTTCTTGGCGAAGATAGCCCAACCAGCCTTCGCAAGTTTAGGGTATAGTATGGCCACAGACAGCTCTCTTTGAGAGCTATGGATTGCCCCAAGCTCCCGTGCGTGCGGTGTAGGCGTCCTACCAACAATGTATCTACCCCAGAGGGAGTCCGAGAGCCGATCTGCATCCCCAAAAAGTGTGTTATTTGGGCTTTCGCGCGCCCCCGAACGTCAAATATGATAATTTTTCGAGGCCCCCAAGGAATCGTAATAGCGGTCTCGTTGGACCCAATACTACCTCACCTATAGTGGAAATCAAGTATATGACATCTACACCACGAGAAAGGTACTCTGGAGCTGCCCGGCTCGGGACTGAATAATATTACTCTGGACCTCGCGCAAGTCGGTCGATGATAAAACAAACGGTCGCGCCATGGTCAACAGTGATGGCACAACGGCTGATAGCCCCAGGTCCGGGTCTTGTGCCCGAATTGACGAGAACGTGGGGTCGCGTAGTCCGGCAGCAGCGCGGAGCATACGGAACGGGTAATCCTATGTAGTAGTTGTTCTGCCGGGCTGGGTGTATTGTTCCAGAGTCACTGAACTAAACGATGATAGATACATAAATTAGTTCTCCGGCCGCGGCGCCTTGTACAACGGTGGCGCCACCTCCGTGCGCACCGAATATAGGCGCTTGTGCTGCGCGTCGGGGTCCTGGACGAAGGAGCCGTGCGCCACGTGCAGGACACCCGTCAAGGTGGCAAAGCCGACGGTCAGCGCCGCCGCGTGCCCGAACGTCTTCTGGCGCAGGCCCACGGTCAGGCCCGCGGCCGCGCCGCCGCAGATGGCCGGCACGACGTCGTTGCGGCCCGTCGCGGCCCGAGCCGCGGCCTCGCCGATGCTGAAGGCCGCGGCGACGCCAGCAAAGATCAAGGCCTGGCCGCCAACGTGCTTCCACATCGTGCGCAAGCTCGGCAGGGCGTCCTGCCGGATCTCGATGCCGTCGAGTTTGTTCAGCGGCGGCGCAGCCCAGGCCGAGACGACGGAGCCGTACATGCCGCCGACACCCGCGCCGAGGACGGTGTTCATGATCAAGCCGGGCTTGTCGGCGCTCATGGTGGAAAAAGGTGCGCAGTTACTGGAGTTGACGTAGAGGTGTCCGCCCGAGGAGAACTCCTTCGCGCGCTGCCGCCCTTTGGGAGCTTTGTGGCTGCAAAGCTGGCTGCAAGCCAGTCAAGCCTGTAGCTCTGCCGCTACGTGCCGCGCGACGCACTAACTCTTCGGCGTCTGCTGTAACGCAAAGACGACGTGAAAACGCACCCTGTATGACTCGCCCGGTGTGGTTTTGACGGCACAATAGACCTTGTTTGCAACCTCGCGCGAGTTTTGGGTGACGAAATCGAGGTAATCATTGCTCCTCCAAGACTCGCAGCATGCTTCGTCGTACCCGCTGCACGTGCGCTCGCGGGTTCTTCTTTGGAACGCTGGAACGTGCGGGTATCTCGTGCGGGTCACTCACTGAGAGAGCCACTTGCGCGCGCGTGGGCACCTCCAAAGTTGCAGGACGTCCCGAGGCAGCCTCGTGGTAGCCTCAGATTAAGCACTACTACAGCCCCGAGGCGGCAGCGCTCGCCGTGGCAGCGTCAGCCACAGAAAAAACAGGAGACTCTTTGGCCAGGGACGCCTCAGAGAAAGCCGGACCTGCTAGAATCAGAGTGAAATACACAACAGCCTCGCAATAACATGAACAGACGACCACCAAGCTCGCCCATCACCACGCCGCCGCCCGGCTACTTCGCGCCCGCGCCGCCGCCGCCGCCGCCACGGCCGCCCTTCGGCGCGCCGCCGCCGCCGCGCCCGCCCGGGCCGCCGCCGGCCGCGCGCTTACCGCCGGGCTCGTTCCTGGCGTTCCCACCGCCGCCGGCGCCGCCGCCGTATCGGCATCCACACGACCTTGCGCTGCCACCGCCGCCGCCGCCATTAGAATCGCGCATGCTGCAGTCGCCGCTCGCCGGGCCGCCGCCGCCGCCGCACACGCCGCAGCACGGGAACCCCTGGGACCGGCCGCCCGGGAGTCCGCAGAGGCTGCTGCATGCGTTTCGCACGCCACCACCGGGCCCGCCACCGGGGCCGCCGCCCAGGTCGGCCTTCGCGACGCCCCTTCCCGGGCCGCCGCCCGGGCCGCCGCCGTTCTTCGCGACGCCGGGCGGGCCCGGCATCCCGGGGCCGCCGCCGGGAGTGCCGCCCGGTTACGCCATCCGGCCGCCGCCCGGGCCGCCGCCGGGACCCCCGCCACCGCCGGGACCCCCGCCGCGGGCGCCGCCGCCCGTGCCGGAGCCGCGCGCCTCGCCGCCGTCGCCGTCCGTCCGAGTGACGCGGATTCCGTCCGAGCCGAGACCCGTCGACAATGGTGATGTGGACGCAGCGCGGGCCGCATTGGACGCCCACGAGGTAAAAGTCGCTTCAGAAGCTTCGCAACGAGACAACGCGCCCGTCGGGCTTTTAATACGGGCGCTCCTCGACGCGTGCGGCCGCCGGGCGCGCGACGGTGTGTGGGCCGAAGGTGTTGTACGAGACGCCGTGTCGTGCTACGCCGGGGCGGACGGGACGTGGGGCCTGGCCGAGTGGCGGTGCTTCTGCCTCGACGCCCAGCTGGAGGACCCGACGCCGGCGCCCGAGCTCATCTTCCTCGCCATGCATAAGCAGGCGGCGACGAGCGGCGGCGGCGACGCGCTCAGTCGCGTCGTGCGCGCCGGTCTCCAAAACGAGCGGGCCGACGCGGTGAAGATCGTGGAGCTCGTCGGGGCCCTCGGCGCCGCCCACCTCGCGGCGCGCAACGTGGACGAGGACCTCGACGAATTCACGTGGCGTTTACTAGCGCCCTGCGCCGCGCGGTTTCGGAATAGGGGGGGACCGGGCGACGCGCGCAAGCTTGGCGCGGCCGACGCGCGGACGCTGTACGTCATCGTGGAGGCGCTGCCCGCGCTCTGGGTGTTGTTCGGGGCCTACGCGCGGGACGGGAGGAACCGACGGGCGCCCTCGGATTTCCTCGACGCGTTTCCCCTGAGCGCGCGGGCGCAGTGTCCGTCGATCGCATTGCTGGCGTGATGGCGTCAGGCTCCGTCCCCGCAGGCTAAGGTCGCGGAGAAGGCGGCGTCGGGTTCAGGCGCCGGCGACGCTTCATTTGAAAAAGAGTTGAAACGGGACGGCGTCGAGCCCGCGGACTACGCGCTAATGCTGACGCCGCAACGCTTCGTCCTGCTCTGCGACGACGTCGGGATCTCAGAAGTCTGCGCGCCCGGCCAGGCGCTGGCGTGCGCCAAGCGCGCGCGCGCCGCGCGCGCCGCGAGCGCGCCAACGCGGGCGCCGCGGCCCGCGTTCCAATCCCCTCTCTTAAAGACGACCGCGGCGCAGCGCCACCGCGTGCGGGCCGTGGCGCAGCGTCGGGAGGCGCATACCAATTCGATTGATACCAACCTCGCCTTTACGTGTTCCTCCTACCGCGCCAAGGCGCGGCCGCCGCCCGCGGCGACGTCGCCACCGCGGCTCCAGAAGCAACCGGGGCTGTCGTTCTGCGAGTTCGTGGAGGCGCTCGTGGGTCTGGGGGACGCCGCCCTCGCGGCGGACGCCCACCTCCGGGGCCTGTACCCGTCGCCACCCGAGCGCTGCCGCGCCATCTTCGACGTCTGGTGCCTCGCGGACGTGTGCGATGAGGTCGCGGCGTCCGTTGCCCCCGTGCGGCTGCGGTGGCGGAACTCGTTTGCTGCGCGCGCTGCGTAATATGTATGATGCACAATGTTACCCGGCGCGTTCCTAGTACAACCGTTTCCATACGAACCACCGGCGTGGCACTCACTCGCCCCTGTGGTAGCTGTGTGTCTGGACCTAGCAATACTACATTTTCCCCGCTGCAAGTTGAACCGCCGCGCCACTCCTCGACGCACGGAGAGCTCGACGAGACGTGGTGTACGCGATGCAAAAGTCAGGCAAAATCTACGTGCGGGGCGGGTCGAACAACCCCTTCGTGCGCTTCCGCCGCGTCCGGTGCCCCGAAGAGCTCGTGGCTGTCTCAGGCTCGACACCGCTCGACGACGACCTGTACCCGGCGCTCGACCTGGACGCGTTCGCTCTCGGCGCCGACGCGCCCGTTCCGCCGGACGCGCCCGCGCCGCCGGACGCGCCCGGGCCGCCGGATGCGCCCGCGCCGCCGCACATGCCCGCGCCGCCGGACGCGCCCGCGCCGCCGGGGTCCGACGGGGATGAGGACGACGCGCACGTCTGCGGAACCTGCCCGAACGGCTTCGACGTCTCCTAGCGGGACTTCGACATACGCCCCGGGCGAGGAGATCACCGTCGAGTGGTGCGTCAACGCCGACCACGGTGGCGTCCCCATGTTCCGCCTCTGCGACGACCAGTCTCTGGTCAACCTCCTGCTCGACCCGTCCACGACGCCCACGAACGACCAGTACCTGGAGCTCGACGCCTGCTTGGGAGGAGATGGCGACGCTCTACAAGGACGAGGACCACGTCATCTACGAGATCGCGAACGAACCCAATAATGTGGATTGGTCGCAGGTGCGATCTTACCATAACAGAGTGATATCTGCGATCCGCGAAATAGACACGAAGACGATCATCATCGCGGGCACGACGACGTGGTCGCAGGACATTCACCTGGCGGCGGAGAAACCGGTCGACGAGCCGTGCAACGTCATGTACGCCTTCCACTTCTACGCCTGCTCGCACGGCTCGCTGTTGAAGCGCGTCAAGGACGTCCGCACGCAGATACCGATCTTTGTCTCAGAGTGGGGGACTTCTGGTTACTCGGGCAAACTTCGTGTCCTCTCGCCGCCGGCCACGGCGGCGACAAAACTCGTCCGCCGCCACCTACGGCGGGCTTCTCCTCGAGCGATAGCGACGACGAGCGCCCCATCAACGACGCCGGTCGCTTCGCCCAGTTCGCGTTCCGCGACGCCGCGGCCGGCCCGCCGCCGCCTTCTTCAGATGCGGCGCCGCCGTCGCCGCGCCCTGAAGCCGTAGTTGAAACGATGAGCGTCGGCGCGATGCGCTCCTTCATCGCGAGCGCCGGCCTCTCTAGTGCTGACTGTGTGAAGAAGGCCGACTTGCGGGCTCGAAGCGCCCTCGCGCTCACGCGCCTCGCCGAGGCGAAGCGGCTTCGCGACGGCGCGTGCTGATGTAGTATATTTAATAACAAGAAACAAGAAAACATATACATTGCGAACCAATAAAGCGCGGGAGTCTGTCGCCTAGTGGCCGGGCGGCGCGGGCCCGTCGATGACGGCCGCGACGCGCTGCGACAGCTCCAGCGCGAGGTCGTGGAGCGGTAGCACGGCGAAGGGCTCCTCGATCTGCATGGACAGGTCGTCGTTGCCCACGACCAGGAACGCGGTCAAACCGGTCGAGAGCGCGAGCGTCCAGTCCGACGCGTGGAGCGGCGCCGTCGCCAATGGTAAACAAGCGAGCCACGCCACGAGAGCTCGCGACGCGTGTCTCGAATATGTAGGCGGGATGGGCGTCGAGTAGATGCGCTTGCAGCCGCCCAGCGCCGTCGCGACGTCGTCTAAACATGACTCGTACCGGTCCCGCGCGTCCGCGTCGGCGCACCGCGCGCCGGCGTACCGCAGCCGCAAGACGATCGTCGCGGGCGTCACGAGCGGCGTGCCCTGGCGCTCCAGGATCCAGTTCCGCTCCACATCGCTGAGGAACGCGTCCTGGGCGTCCGTGAACGCGGCGTCTTGCCGCGGCCGAACCGCGCCCTTCAAACTTAACAGCATCAGCGCCAGGTAGGCCGCGGCGACCTTGGCGGCGTCCCGGGCCGCATCGTCGGTCCCGCCACCCACAGTGAGGCACACGCATCGATACCTCTTGTCTTCACGACCCCTATCAAACGCCGCGCGTCGTGCACGCGCTGGGCCGCCTGGTTCGTGCGGAACACTAGTAAAAGTCCGATGGACGAGGCTTGGAACCCTAAAGGAGCTAGCGGTAGGGGTGGTAGGTTTAACCGCCGTACGACCAACGCCCATATTATCGCCACGACCAACGCCGGTCAGATCTCCCTAAGTATAGTGCTGCGGAAGCAGCCAATAATGTTCCGGACGTGCCGCGAGCGCCGCGAGTGGGCCCTCCACTGCGTCGCGCTCCACACGTTGGCCAGACTGAGGTGGCTCGAGATCTTGCGCACCTCGGTGTTCCGGTCCTTGCCGTGCTTCTTGACGAGCCGCTTCGCGGCGGCGGCGAGCGATGTACCGCCCGGCGCCGGCTTCGCGCCGTTGGCGGTGCTGCCGTCGGTGGGGCGGCGGCGCATCTTGTTTTTTGTTGCAGTGCTGCAGTATTTCTTGCAGTGCTTTGTTGCGGTGCTGCAGTCTTCGTTGCAGTACTGTGTTGCAGCGCTGTGTCTTTGTTGCGGTGCTTTGTTGCAGTGCTTTTGTTGCAGTGCAGTCCTGGTTGTAGTGCTTTGTCACCTGTCAAGAAATGCGATCCTCGCGTTTTGATCAGCAGTTCTTTGGCAGCTCCGACGCTGTCGATGCGTGTCGTCGACAAAGTATGCTGAGGTGCCGACTGTAGCAAGTTTACGTCTCCTGACGAGAGAGAGCAAGGTCAACGCTCAACGTGCGGGTTGAGGCGCTGTACGCAGGATCTCCCGGCACGCTCGCGCCTCTCTCACCAGTGAGTGTACACTGATAAAATAACTTAGCCTAGCGCACCTTCACCGCCCCCTTGTTCTTCACTACTTCAGCAGTCAACCAGGCCTCGAAGCCCGCGCGGTCGCCGTGCTTCGTTTCCTTCTTCACGCGGAAGGCCTCCTTCTCGTCGAACTTAAGGAGCTGGGCCCCCTTCCAGCTCTCGAGTTTTGCCACGTACCGCTCGAAGTCGTCCTTTGAATAAAACGCCTTCTTCCCGTTGATCGACAAGACCTCCACGTCGAAGATCAGGTCCGCATCTTCGGGAATAACGGGCGGGTGGCCCTTCTCGCCGTAGCCAAAGTCCGACGAGATTTTCAGAGTGGCCCGTTGCCCGAGGGACAGTTTAGACGCGCCCTCGTCCCAGCCCTTGATGACCTGGCCCGTGCCAATGACGAATTCAAAGGGCTTGTCCCGGTCGCGGCTCGAGTCGAACTTGGAGCCGTCCTTGGCCAGCGTGCCGGTGTAGTGCATACAGAGCCGGTCGTTCTTCCGGGGGAAGGTCGTGCCGTCGCCGTCGCAGGCCGTCGCCACGCTGGTGTCCACCTCTACTCCTCTTTTGAACTTGGCGGTGAGGGCGGCCATTGCTGTCAGAGAGTCAGGGAGAGGGTTTGAGTTGTGGTGAGCGCGAGTGGAGCGAGGTCCAAGCGGTTGAGCTGCCTGCAAAACTTGCGACTTCAAATCGCAAAAGCAGCGCTTCCGGGATGAGCAGTGGTGTCACACGACCAGAGAGCGCCAATCGATTTCGATGATGCCAGCGAAAACCCGCCCTGAATACCCGCACGATTTATAAAAAACCAGGCGCGACCAATAGTGCTCATCATCTCACTAGTCGTGTAACAAACGCTGCCATCTGAGGCGCCTGACGTAGAGCTTCTCCAAATGGCGGACGCCGTCCCCATCCGCGTGCGCGTGGGCGACCGCGACCACGCGGTCCTATGCTCCAGCGGCATGCTGGTGGACGAGCTGCGCTACGTGCTCGGCTCGGCGTTCGAGGTCGACGCCCAGCAGATCGCGGGCCTCGTGTCCGACGAGGGCGTCTGCAGCCCCCTCTCGCTGGTGGCGCGGGACCCCGGGGCCTTCGCCTCGGGGGCCTACACGCTCCTCGTCAAGCCCGAGGCCTTCGCCGAGCCGGCGGAGGCGCCGCCCCAACAACCGACGCCGACGCCCTTGGCGACGATCAGCGGCGCGGCGAACCTGAATGCGGTGGACGTGGACGAGGCCATGGCCATCTTACGGGAGCAGGCCGACGAGAGCGGCCGCCTCGACAAGGCGGCGTTCGTCGTCGGGCTCGAAACCGCCATGGGCGACGCGCGGCCGCCCCAGGGCCGCGCGGCCCTGGCGGCCCTCTTCGACGTCATCCGCTCGCGCACGGCGATCCACGCCGCGTGCCGCGTGCCGCCGGACTGCGTGCGCGCGCGCTAGTCGGTTTCCCGCGCGGCGTAAGGACATATTTTTCGATAGCCTGACTAAGCGGCGCGTCGCAGCGATGGCGTGCAAGTGCCCACATAGGGTGGATACGCTCGGTGGCGTCGCAACGTCGTCCGCCGCCGCAATTCGAGTTGCCGCCGCGCGGGTAGCGGCTCTAGTTTTCACACCCACTTTCACGCAATCGACGCGATACACCCCTCTGTAAATTCGACGTGCTGGTGAACTCGGGTCTACGAATCATCACATTAATCAACTACATGGGGAGGAATCTCAAAAACACCTCACCACTTCCCGCCCAGGCTCAGCGCGGCCGACGCCGACGTGTCCGCGTCCGGCACGCGGTGGTACCGCGTGTGGAGCTGGGGGCGCAGCGCGGCCCGCACCGCGGGGTCGTCGTTCGAACGCGGGTCGTGGATGGGCGCCTCGTGCGCTTTACGTACCGTTGCCGCGACGCGCGCCGTGGCCTCGTCCCGGCTCTCCTTGATGAGATCGCCCTTCAGCAGCCCGCCGCCGTTCGCGCAGCCAGAGGGACACGCCAGCAGCTCCACGAAGTCGTACTGCGGCGTCGTCCGCTTCAACGCCGCCGTGACCCGCTGCACGTTGCGGAAGCCGGTCGCGATGGCGAACTTGAGCGGGCGCCGGCCCTCCCGTTCCAGAACTGCCTCGACGACGTCCGCGTTGCGGCCCCGCTTCCATTCCGGTTCCGCCCTACTGAGGCACCGGAACACGAAGTCCGCGTAGCCGCCGCTCGCCGCCCGGTCGCGCGCGTGCACGCGCGTGTCCCGCACGTCCTCGGGCGACGGTATGACGCTGGACGCGGTGAGCCGGTCCGCGCCGATGGCCTCGACGAACTCGGACAGCGTGAGGACTAAACTCACGTCTTGTTTGCCATCTACTGATAGATCCCGTCTATACCCCTCCAGCTTCTTGTCGGCGCAGCTGCCCACGAAGCACACGGCCGCGTCTTTTACTAAAGATGCGGCGGCGGCGACGGGCGACTTCGTGGACGAGAGGAAGGGTAAGGCGTGCGGCGCCGTCTTTTCTAAGAAACACACCACGCCGGGGCACTGCGCCGTCACCAAAGGTAACGGCGCCTGGTCCTTGACGAGTGCGGGCCCGGCCTCCACTACCACATGATTTGCGTCCTTGTACGACGTACTCGAGACGGCCATTGTAGACAACGGCGTGTCCCGACAGGACGCGAGGCCGGCGTCGCTCCTTGCGAGACGACTTTGGAACTCGTAGAGCGTCTCCAGGAGCTGCAGGTCCTGCGCGTCCGTCGCGGCGACTACTCGTCTTACCGTCAAGTCGGGCGCATTTGAACACGCCTGGCGGAGGCGCGCCAGCGCCTCCGCCGGCGTGGAATCGAACTTCTGGGCCACGGACGCCAACGCGGCTCTATCTAATACAACGTCCACCGTGCCCTCCAAGCACAGCAAAGCTAATTTCGGCGCCGCCTGCTCCGCGAGTAATACGGACTCCGCCGACGTCACGCACCCGCTACAAGCGAGGCAGTCGCTGACGGAGATCTGGGCCGTGCCCGTGGTCGTGCCCTGGATCGGGCCCATGGGCGTGAAGCCCATGATGGAATCCATTGCGTCGTCGGCCTCCAGGGTGATGCGCTTGCGGCCGGTGATGACGTCGCCCCTGTCCGCATTAAGGACGTCGGGCCGCGTGCAGCTCGCGCCCAGGCCGATGGCGTCCGCGTCCAGGTTCGCGAGGAAGATGGAGGCCATCCGTACTCGGTTTCGCTCCCTCTGGGTGCACGGCCGCTGCGGCGTCTTGCAGCGGTGGAAGCGCAGCACAGCAATGCGTTCACGACTACTGGCAATGCGTCTGTGCCTATGAACGTCGGTAGCACGCCCGCGGAGGAGCAATCTCGCGCCAAAAGCTTTGCCAGCCTCGCTAAACCCGTACGTTGGCCAGTCCTCCGGGAGGGCTTGCGAAGGGCTACAGGACGGCGACAGACGTCCCGAGGCGGGAGGACGGATAATTTGTTGCGGAACGCCAGCGCTTTTCTGTCCGCTGCAGCCTCTCGCGCGAAGGTACACAACGACTGACGGCCTACGCCGACGCGAGGCCGGAGGAAGAAGCAGTCTCGCGACCTTACGCTACCGCCGCGCCGCAAACAAGCTGCTCCTGACCAGCAGAGCCAGGCTGCCCCAGCCATGGCGAAGCACACAACATGGGCAGCCGCGCTGCTCCTGGGCGCGCTTCCAACCGTGGCGCCGCGCCAGGCGGCCCTCCTGATGGGCACGGCCGCGCTCGCAGAGGCGTCCCGGCCGCTCCTCCTCGGCGCTCTAGCGCTCCCGTACGCCCGCGCGGGCCTCTTCACGTCCTATTCCATCAATGTCGTGAACGAGACGCACGCGTTCATCAACGCGAGCCACGGCGAGCCGTGGTGGCGCAAACGGCGCGAGGTCATAAAGCCGGCACCACATGCCTGGGGGTGGCGAAGGGACCCGCCGCCGCCCGCGCATATACCTTCGTGGTGGGACTGGTGGCGTGCAGTACCGGAGGCCCCGCCCCAGCGCAAGGGGGGCTGGTGGCGCCGACCGGCACCACCTCAACCTAAAAAGTGGTGGCGGCGCCACGACGACTCTGTCTTAAGACCGCCCGAATACTGGCGGCAACGGGAAGAGGAGGAATCAAAACCGGGCCTCTTCCGCCGATTGCAATCGCAGATGAAGGACGCAACCTTCGGTGCCGACCCGTACAAAGGCACGACCTGGGGCGTCAATGTGGGCGCCAAAACCGCGCAGAACTACCCCATCGGCGGTCTAAGGTGCTACTACACCGTCAAGGGCGGCATCAGCGGCGGCTGGGCTCTGTCAGTAGACGACCCGTCGCACAACATCGCGGGCAACAACCAGAAAGCCATCCTCTGCCCCGAGGGCCAGAACAAGTTTTGTATAAGGACGCAGGTGATTGGCCTCACGCAAACGGAGTGCGGCTGGACCGAGTACTACGGCGACCGCTACGAGTGGACGCCCAACGGGGAGCAGGACTGCATCTTCAAGAAGTGCGCCTCCAGCTGCAAGGAGGACAAAATGAAATTGCACACCGAGGTGCTGGAGCAGTTCCGCGAAGGAAATGCGTATAATAGAGACACGCTGTGCTGCAAGACGCACTACTGCAACGCCGCGGGGGCGGTGGGGCCCTCGTTGGTGCTCGCGGGGGTCCTCGGGGTGCTGCTAACTTAGTATATGAATTTTGGCGAACTTGAACGATCGCCGTCCGCCGGCGACTCGAACTATGGAAGGGACTCGGGTACTTAGTCCTCCTTCTCGGCCGTGTTCTGGGAGAGGCGGTGGAGCAGCCACCGCGCGCGCGTCCAGGGCCAGGGGAAGTGGCCGAGCCAGTGGCCCGGCTGCGCGCGGTCGATCCGCAACGACGAGATGAAGAGCGGCAGGGCCGCGGCCGCGCCGGCCACCGCGAAGCGCACCGTCCAGTCGTCCAGCGCGGCGGGGAGCCCTGGCACGCGCTCGCTCAGCGCGCGGATCGCCAGCGCCCGGAGCGCGGCGCCCACGATCGTCACAACGCAGAACAAGGCCGCGTCGAGCCCCGCCGCGCCCGCGATGGCGCAGGTCGCCACGCCCGGCGCAATTAACACGGCCCCGAAGGCCGCCGTGCGGGACATGTTGCCGCTCGGGAGCCACGCGTCGACGTAGCGCCGCCCGCGCAGCCGGCCGAGCGCGAAGCACGACAGGTCCTCGACGGCGCGGCGGCTTATCACAACCAATAACCAGGGCGCGAGCGCCGCGCGCGGCGCCGTGAGTAAACAGTGCGCGTCGTTGGCGTTTAACGCCAAAGCCGCGAGCGGCCACTCGCGCGCGAGCGCCGGGGAGCAGAAGTCGCCGGCGAGGCCCAGGACCTTTAGTGTTGCCGCAATGACGTCGACGCGGGTCACGGTGCTCGCGGACGCCGCGCATCGGAAGTGGATCGCGAGGAAGGTCGTCGTTGGCTTGGCGCGCGGGTAGAACGTCTTGAGCAGCGTTCGCAACTCCTCGACGTCGCGGCAGCCTTCTGCTTTTGCGAGTTCAGGGGTGAGCGCATCGAAGACCACGGCCTCGACTGAGAGGACAGTGAGCTCGGCGAAGGTCTCGCCGTCGCAGGTCGCGGCACAGCGCGCGCCGGGCTTGAGCTCATCCAGTTCGGAGTTCGGGTCGAGCTCGCCCGCCAGCCGCGTCGTCGCCGTCTTGCGGTCGGCCAGCACGGCGGCGTGCAGGGAGCCATGGAAGTCCAGGCGCGGCAGCATGGCGCCGAAGCTCTTCGAGCGCAGGGCCATGGGTTTGGGCGCAGCGCCGTTCCTTGTTGTTTGGTGGGAGCCTCCCAACGCGGTTCAGCGGACGGCGTTTGAAGTACGTGGAGTCAGTAAGGCAGAGCAGTGCGATTGATAACTTAGATCGACCACGCACGCCGCGTTCATGCAAGATGATGACATCTCTTCACCACGGGTTTTATGCACGGGTTTTTATCTCGCGGGTTTTCTGTCAGATTGAACTATTGTTAACGCGACGTGCCTGTGTGAGCTGAGCTGAGCTATGTGATGTGCCTGTGAGCTCATGATCAGGACATGGAGCACATGGCTCGCAATCGTGCTGCTGGCACCGGTCCGGTGCAGACCGGGCCTCGCGTGGCGCCTCGAGGTCGGGTGCGACATCAATGGTTTTTTTGTAGAGCTGCTCGGCGTGCTCGGCGCTCTCGATGCTCTAGTGCCTGGCGGCGTCGTTCTGCGTGGCCTACGTTGCAGCGAGCGAGAACTCGCGAAGCTGTTCCCAGAGGAGGCCGCCGCGCTCACTCGGGCGACGTCGCGGGCCGACGACGACGCATCAGTGCCAGAGATCGTACATGGCCGGTGTGGCGAGGGCATAACGCACGAGAAGCTGCCAGTCTACGTCTATGGCCAAGCGCGGCCACGCGCCGCACGCCTGATGGTCGAGCGCGCCCGCGGCTCCGGTGACGCGGAGGTTTACAGCTGCGCGGCTCGCGCGAGGCGCGTGATTGTGCCGACCCAATGGAATGCTGACCAGTTCGGCCACAACGCTGTCGTCGCAGCGGAGGCCGTGGACGCCAACCTCTTCTCGCCGGCCGCGGCCGAGGCCGACGCGAGCGCGCGCCAAGCGATCAACGCGCTGATCGGGCATAAGACGACGTTCCGTGTGCTCTCCATCTTCAAGTGGGAGCGCCGCAAGGCTCCTGACGTGTTGATTGATGGATTCTTCCAGGCGTTTCCGGACAACACGGAGCTCGTGCTCCACGCATACCGGCCGTCGTGGGAGCGAGGCGAAAAAAATCTCCAACGCGTCGCGGAAGCTATGCGGCCTCCTGGCGCCACAGCGCGCCTCACGTGGTTGGGGGGCGTGCAACTCAGCCGCCGCGAGCTCCGGGCGCTCTACGCGTCGGCGGACTGCTTCGCTCTACCAACGCGCGGCGAAGGCTGGGGGCTGCCCGTTCACGAGGCCCTCGCGATGCAATTACCGGTCGTCGTCACCGGTATTGCGGGCCCGCTCGAGATTACTGGTGGTGTAAATGGCACGGCTTGGTTGATTGACGCCGGCGGCCGCGGTATTGATGGCCTGGCTCGGCCGCGGGCGGAGGACCTGGCTGCGGCGCTCCGCGAAATTCGCGAAGATCCCGTCGGAGCTCTGAAACGGGCAGCCGCCGGGCGCGAGCGGGTCGCTCGCTTGTTCTCGCCGGCCGCCGTGGCGCGGCATTTTGTCGAGGCGCTCGGGGTGGGGTTCTTTCGCGATGGCGCGGCCGACGACGGCGGCGAACTTTAAGTTGAATGTTGGTGTTTTACCTGACCCCGCACGTTTAATTTGGCTGAATCCAAACCCCGTGCCGCGGAACAAGTTGCGCGTGCGCCACAGACAAGCGTGATGCGACGAAGGCGCGGCCTTGGGGGCCTCGGGGCGGTGGCCCTGACCTTCCTAGCGTGCGTCAGCACGACCACGGCGCGGCCGGTGGCCGCTCCCGTGCTCGCAGCCATACGCTGCGCTGCGGCTCTGACCGCGCCGACGACGCCGCCGCCGGACAGGCCGAAGCCCAAAGGCCCGCGGGACGCGCCGCGCGCGCCGAAGGGCCGCGACGCGCCGAAGGGCCGCGACGGCAGCTGGGAGAACTGGGACTCGGCCGTGAACGTCGCGTTCCGGCCCTGGGACGACGCCGCGCAACTCCTCACGTCCGGCGAGCGCCGCCGCGCCTTCGACCTGCCGCGGCCGACGGGCGGCGGGAGCACGGACCAGTGGTGGGCCAAGCTCTCGCAGACCATGTTCCCCAACGAAGAGGACCAACAAGTCTTCGGCAACGCCTACGCGCAGCTCCGCGCGTCGCTTAGCGATGAGGAGGACGTGCGGGAGACCGCCGACGCCGCGGCGCAATTGTTAGCGGGCTGGGCGGCCGCGGGCGGTGCCGCGCGCCAACTCGCGGTCAACAAGGGCGCGTCCATGGCGTCCTACGTGGCGCGCACGCCCTTCGGGGCGGACCCGGCGGTCGTGGCCGCAGCATTGCTCTGCGACGCCTTCGAGGACCAGTACGGCGACTACCGGGGCGCGGAGACCCTTTACTACGACGCGATCTCCGAAGGCCTGGGCGCCGAGAGCGCGGACCTGAGCCGGGACCTGGCCAACCTTGCGACGCTCTGCCAGCTGCAGCGGGCGCGCTGGGGTACTGGGGATGTCTGGGGTGACAGCGGGCGCGGGCGGGTGACGGGCTTCGGGGATGATGACGACGTGCTCTTGCGCACGTGCCGCCTGCCGCGGTCCCACGCCCAGAACCTGCAGGAGATGCTGGTCGCGGTAGCCGGCGACTTCCGGTCAATTCCGTTACTACTGGCGCGCCACCTGGAGGCCCTGCACGAGGAGTGCGCGGAGCGGCGCGACGCCGAGGAGGCCAATGAGTTGGACCGGCTTGCGGGCGGCACGAATGACGCATTGGGCGACGAGCCGTCGGCGCTGGCCCGCGACGCTTTGGATGTGCTGGCGCCCCTCGCCGACCGCTTCGGCTTGAACCAGCTGAAGACGGACTTGGAGGACGCCGCCTTCGAGCGGTTAGCCCCGCGGGCCCGCCACCGCATCATCGAGGCGCTCGAGGACCAGCGGTCGGAGCGCGATTTGGTCCTGGAGGACGTGACTCGTCGTTTAAAACGTAACCTCTACGAGGACGACAGCGTGATCAATAGGGTAGCAACTTTACGCGTCTACGCTCGGGAAAAGGCGCCCTACTCGATCTGGCGCAAGCAGCGGCGCCACTTCCGGGACGTACGCTTCCCGCCGGACGTGGTGGCTTGTCGAGTAGTACTAGAACCGCTGGAGAAAAAGGACGGCGTCGCCCTGTGCTACCACGTCCTGGACAAGGTACGAAAAGCGTGGCGGAGCGACGCAAACCGCACCAAGGACTACATCGCGTCGCCCAAATTGAACGGGTACCGCTCGTTGCACGCCACGGCCCAGACGCGGCTGCACGGCGTAGGGTACGACTTCGAGGTCCAGATCCGAACGAGGGCCATGCACCTCGTCGCGGAGTTCGGGAGCGCGGCGCACGCGCTCTACGCCGACGGGACGTCGGATCGCCTCGTGCCGCAGTTCGCGCCGGGTTTGGAGACGCGGAGTTCCCGGCTCGGCGCCAAGGCCGGGCGGGCCCTGGGCGACGCCCTGCGGAGCGAGCGCGTGTTTGTGGTGGCGGACGGCGGCCGCGTCCTGACGCTGGGCTCCTCGGCCAAAACGTGCGAGGCGCGGGACGCGCTGCTCGAGGACCTGCGGCGGGACGACGTCGACGCCGTGGAGCTCGAGGGCCCGGTCGAGGTCAACGGGCGGCAGCCGGGCTGGATCGAGTCCCTCGACACGCCCCTGGCCAACGGCGACGAAGTGCGGTGGGGGCCGGTCGTCAAGCCCGGGCGGGAAGTTTAAATCTAATTTGTTTGCAATGACTCGTCGCGTTGAGCCGCGGTTTTGTTGTTAACGTTATGGTGCTACCGTGCGGGTTTATTTTGAACTTGTTCACATTGTCCACTGCTCGCACGCAGCTGCAACTGCAAGTTGCCATTACACACGCATCAGTGACGCCATTACACACGCATCAGTCTGTGAATTCGTGATCTCCGCCTGCTGGAGCCACGGTCCTTTAGACTAAAGCTGCTGTGCTCTCCCAGCTGGTGCAGTGCAGCCTGCCGACGTACATACTGCAGCTTCCTCGCCGTCGCGGCACAGCAGCATGACGTCGTTCGCCGACGTGCTGGTCGGCCTCGGCGCCGCGGGCTTTTCCGGCGGCCTCAGCGTGGCCATCATGAACCCGCTCGATACGCTCAAGGTGCGCTACCAGGTCGCGGAGAAGCCGGGCGCCATGCGCGGCTTCGCGCAAAAGATCCTGCGGACCGAGGGCCTGTGGCGCGGCCTGTGGGCGCCCGGAATCAACGCCAACTTCTGGGGCATTGGCATTTCGTCAGTGGGGCGCGTCGGGTGCTACCCCTACGTGCGCGACGGCTTGCTCAAAGCTGTTGGCGCGACGGAGAAGAGCGCGGGCGTGATGTTTCTCGCGGGACTGCTGGCGGGCGCCGTGGGCTACCTCGTGTCGTCGCCGGTGTACCAGGTCAAGACGCTGGCGCAGGCGGAGGCCGGTCTGTTGGAACGCGGCGTGTTCACGACGGGCGCCTCAACCGGTAAAGCGCCCCGCTACGCGTCGTTGGTCCGGGGGTTATCGACCTTGCGACAAAACGGTCATGTGTGGCGCGGGTGCGATGCGCTGTTGGTCCGGGGGGCGCTGCTCTCGGCGGGCATGCAGGTGGGCTACGACGGCTTCAAGACGTGGGCCAAGCGACGCCACGCGGAGGAGGGCCTGGCCCTGCACGCCCTGGCGTCCTGCGCGGGAGCCGTGGGCGCCGGAATCTGCGCGACGCCCGCGGACGTGGTCATGACGCGGTACCAGGCGTCGTCGTCGCACGGGAGCGCGTTCCACGCGGCGGCGGACCTCGTGAGGATGGATGGGGTCCTGGCGCTCTACCGCGGCTTCACGCCCTTCGTCGTGCGCCTCGGGCCGGTCTTCGTCATCTCGCTGCCGCTCACGGAGCAGATCCGGCGGCTCGCGGGGCTCGGGTATCTTTAGTTAAACTTAGTAGTGGTGTTCCTAGCACGCCCTGCACGTCAGTTGGGGGGTCTCGAGTAGCGATTTGGATGTGTGTGTGTGACTACTTATTGCGACTAGCCCCACTAGTACGGACCCCGAGATGAATTTCGAAATCCGACAGGCAAGACGGCACCCCGTACGACACGGGGGATGGGGGCAACGACCTGTCCTGCGTGGGAGACGGCAACAAGATGCGGGGCGGCGCGGACGGAGACTACATCCGTTGCGAGGGCGACATCTGAGTGCGACGTCTACGTGCATGTCCGGCGCCTAGGATGCCACGACGTGTTATTTATACCTGCTTCGTAGGGCCGCGACGGCAACGACGACATCACGGTCATTGGCAAGGCCATATATTCTTTATCCGCGCGTTTCCCGCGTCCAAACCCGAAAGGCGCAAACGACCACTTCTTTTCATTAGGGCGGCGACGGCGAGGACAAGTGCCTCTACATCGGCGTTTACGCCGACCAAAAAACCGCCAACGACTATACCTCTCCTCCGGGCTCGTTCCAGTGCTGCGAGGTGAGCGGGGGGCAGTGCGTGTCGAACTAAAGTCGCCGCCCGACGCCACGCCCACGTGAAGCCCGGGCGCGCCGTCGCGAGCTGGCGCAGCATCTTCTTCGTTCCTGCTCCCGCGGCGTCCTCAGCAAGGACTGGCGCCGCATCCCCGGGAGCCCTTTCGTTTTCGTAACAACTTAGGACTACTTAGTACTCACAAAACAATCAGGACCCCTCGTCGGCGACGGCGCGCCGCGCGTAGCAGCTGATGCGCCGCGCGCGGAGGTCCTCCAGTGCGCTTTCGATGGCGCCGTACACGTCCACGCACGCGCTCGCGAGGAGTTCGTCCGGCGCGTCGCCGTCGAACTTGGACCGGTGGATCCGGTACTCGCGAGCGCCGCCGCCGTCAATGGGAACTAAGGCGGCCACAACCGCGTCGCGGTCGCGGTGGCCCGGCGGGAGGAACACGCTGACACCGCGCGCGAGGAGCGGTTCGAACGCGGCCGGTGCCGGTGCCGCGACGTGCGCCGCGACCAGAGCCGGCAGCTGGCGCCAGAGGTCGCGCGGCCTGTGCGCAGATCAACCGGTGAGAAGCGTCGTCGATGGCGTGGGAATGAAAATTTGATTTCCGCGCGGCGCGCGACAGCAAGCTCTCGAGGGCCCGTTTCGTCTTCCCGGGCGTCGCGGTCTCGACCCAGCCCAGCGCATTGCAGGCGCGGTGCGTCTTGGTACCCACGACGATCCCGCCGTCGTCGCACCCCCACGCGCTCGCGCAGAGCTGTGCGGCGCCCTTTTCCCCAACCCCTGGGAGGCGTCGCCGCATGTCCCGCGGCCGCCGCTGCACGTCGCCGGCGAATTCGAGCGCGCAGACTTCCGCACATTTCACAAGAAACTCGGCCTTGCGCCGCGGAAAGGCGACTTCGCCCGCGCGCAGCGCGGCTTCGACGTCGTCGGGCGCCCTTGACGCGAACTCTACCGCGGTCGTGGGCTGCAGCGCGCCGACCGCTGCGTCCACAAAGGCTCCCTGTGTGCGCGGCGCGACGAGAATGCGCACGAGCGCCGCAAACCGCTCGCCCGCGTCGCGCGCCGGCACCGGCGCGTCGGCCGGCGCAGCGTCTCGGAGCCGCGCAAGGGACGCGTCAAAAGCGGGCCAGCCGCATGTAGGAACCGCCGCAGTTTCTTCCGCGTCCTCCTGCGCGACACCGGAGAAGACGTCCGCGAGGAGCGCCGCGGCCTCGCTGTCGGTCGTCCCCTCTACGCCCGCAAGGGCCTCGCTGTCGGCCTCAGCCTTACTGGTGGACTCGAGCGCGTCGGCGTCGTCGTCGTCGTCTTCGGCAAAGAGAGCGTCGAGCTGGGCCGCGAACGCGGCGGCGTCGTCCGCGAGGAGCGGCGCGCTGTTGGCCTCGGCCTCGGACGCCGCCGCGTCCGCCTCGCCCGCGACGTGGAGCCGCCAGTCGATCGGCCGCCGCCCGATATCTACGAGGTGGCCGTTGATCGTCGAAAAGCAGTCGGAGCCCGTGAAGGCGTCCGTGCTCCTCGCGGCCGCGAGCGGCGACGGGTGCGAATTCGAGACGACGCGGTGCTGGGCTCCCAGGGTGTCGACTTTCCGCTTCGCGGCATTGCCCCACAGCGCGAAGACGGCACCGCGCTCGCGTTCGGCCACCGCTTGCAAAACTGCGTCCGTGAACGCCTCCCACCCGCGCTGCTTGTGCGAATTGGCGTCACCTTGACGCACGGTGAGGACGCTGTTGAGCAGGAGCACGCCGCTCCGCGACCAGTGGCCGAGGACGCCCCGCTTTGCGGGGTCGGGGTCCTCGGGCCAGGCCGCGGTCGCCCAGCGCGCCTCTTTGAGGACGTTCCGTAACGACGGCGGGAAGGTGCAACTCGAGAGGTCTTGTATGCTGAAGCAGAGGCCGTGGGCTTGGCCCGGCCCGTGGTACGGGTCCTGGCCCACGATCACGACCTCGACGTCTTCCAAATCGACGGCGCGCAGCGCTGCGAGCGTGTCGTCGGGCGGCGGGTAGATCGTCCGCGTCTCTCGTTCCGACGCCACGAATGCTCTAAGCTCCTTGTGCCGGGCGCTTGCCGTCTCGTCCGCGAGCGCCGCGGCCCAGCCCGGCGGCAGCGCCCACTCGTCGGTGCTGGCGCGCAGCGCCGACGTCGCACGGATGCGCCGTGCAACGCTCCGCAGCGCTGCGCTGCTCCGCAGAGCATTTGCCAATACGAGTGCCATGAGTTTGTGCATGCGTTTTCGTTTAGCGTGAGAATGACATCCTATGCGGTTAGCTTGCGAACGTGAACCATGACTCTGCAGCATTAGGCCGCTCTACAGAGGCTTTGTTTAGCGTACGGGTTTTTGTTGCCTTGTGTTTAACGAGCGACCACTCATGCGAACGGTGGAAAACACTTGCATCGCGACACTTTCACGACCACTTGCGAGTGACCTAGCTCTTGGCACGGGTTTTTTTTCAAATATGTTTCTCTGGATCCTTATATTCCCTAGCCCAGTACGTACCGCGCGTGAATTTCAATCATTGACGTGACTCATTTACGTGTGCCGCCTCCACAGTACAAGGTGCCCCGTACCGTTAACGGTACGGGGCACACAGGTCCTAGTAGGTTTTGCGCCACTAGCCCCTAGTGTGTTTTGCGCCGCTCGCCAGAACGCTGTTCTTCGCCGCTCGCCTCTTCGCCACAC
>Ga0114994_10000938_pt1 | contig 20414 bp, 12 predicted proteins | sample ArcticOcean_MG_C_9_FD_87043 | JGI IMG/M metagenome (GOLD analysis project Ga0114994, IMG submission 87043) | Marine microbial communities from western Arctic Ocean - ArcticOcean_MG_CB2_152 | ecosystem: Environmental > Aquatic > Marine > Oceanic | place: Arctic Ocean: Canada Basin | collected...
GATATCTCGGCTGTGTCAGGTTGAAGTTCAACGTAAAGTTGAAGTAGGGTAAGATTAGAAAAACCCGTTATTTACCAAAAAAGTCCAAAAATTGGGCCGAAACCCACGAAACTCGGCAGAATGTGGTTCCTTCGGGGCCCAGGTTGCGTCTCTGGTGGCCCGGGATACTCAGTTGGCGGATGTGGAGCATCGCGTGTTACCCTAGTTACGCGGCGGAGGGGGGGTAACGCGCGCGCGCGGAATTTTAGGAGGGGTCCGCCGGCCGAAAATCTTACTTACTTACTTAATAATATTTCTATGGGCCGGCTTATCCCTATGTTTGATTTGTGCACTGCTTTGTCCCGATCACTATTAAGGTGTGCCCTTCGGAGTAGACCCGGGAGTGCGAATATGACGGGCCTGGCGCGTTACCGGGGGCGTGTGGTGGCGACTGCCTGGCCGCTGGCGATTCATGCACGATGTATTTCGTGCCTGAGAAACTGCGGTGCCGCCGGTGCGATGTGTTCCGCATTAAGTTTCACAGGCACTTGCTTCGCCCCGGGAGTCGCGAACGCGTTCACCTGCGGCTGCTGCGAAGCTGGAGCGGGCTTCCTGGACGGGGGTCCAAACGCGAACGTACTCCCCAGGTGCAACGAATGGCGGGCCGATATATCGAACAACTAAACGAGTCAACCCGCGCCGCCGCCGCCGCGCGCTCGGCCGCACACCAACCCCCTCGATATCCTCGCGCTCGACCTAGGGTAGCAAGATCCGACGTTGCCGCTTAAATATTGAGTCCCCCGAGTCGCTTAAATATTGAGTCCCCCGAGTCGTCGCGGTATGCGCGACTCAACGCGCGCCCGGAGCCTCTCGACAGCCACGCCGACGCAGCGGGGCACCCCTACACAAAACCCCAACTTAGAAGTTGCACATCATCTCCAGGAACTCGTCCCGGTTCACGCGGGCGTCGCCCTGGCAGTCGACCTCCGAGATCATGTCCTTGACCTGCTCCAGGGTGAGGTGCTCGCCCAGAGAGCGCATGACCCGGTCCAAATCGGTCGTGTCGAAGTACTGCTTCCGGTCCGTGTCAAAAAGTTCGAAGGCCGCGTTGATGCGGTCCACGTTGAAGCTTGCTTCTAGAGTTTCTTCGAGCACGTGCGAGAACTGGTGGTACTCAACCTTGCCGTGCACGGGCTCCATCCTGATCCATAAATCGCGCCACTCGGAGTCCGTCGGGGCCATGCCCAGCGCCCGCAGGACGCGGTAGACCTCCTTCTTGCGTAATCCGCCTTTTTTCTCGGCGATCAGGTTCCAGGCCTCGTGGAGCTCGGCCTGGCGCTCGGGCGTGATGGGCGAGTGCGTGGCGGCGGGCATGGTCTCCGGTGCTGAGTCGGATGGGAGCTACGGGCAACGCTGCTGGGTCGGCTGCTTGGCTGGGGCCGCGGGACGGCGTCTTGAGCTGTTGCCTCGATGCTCGCAAGATTGTTAAACTCTTCCCACCCTCAGTTGCGTGTCCCCGCTCGTCCGCTGGTTGAGGGCTTGAAACCCGTACAAGAAACCCGCACCTATATTCAGATCGAGGCCTCGCGCACTTCCTCGCGCTGTAGCGGTCTCGACGTCGCTGCGCTGCGATAAAAGGCACACATAGTATATACTTTGACGTCGTGTCAAGCGCTGGCGATCTCTGCTTGAGCCGCCTCCGCACTGAGCACTCAGCAACACAGCAGCACTTGTTACACGCCTGGCAGCATGGCCGCCGCCGCCGCCTGGCGCGCCGCAAGACAAAAAACCGCCGCAGCAGTCCTGACGACCGCGCCCACGGAGCGCTTCGCGGCGTTCGTCGCGACCTGGGCTGAGAAGGACGACGACGCCTACGACGCGCGCGGCCAGACGCTGCGGGCGCGGGGCGACTACCCGGGCCTGACGGAGCGGCCCGCGTGGCCGCGGCCCGAGTGGGCCGGTGCGCTGGAGGCGCAGGCGGCTATGATTAGCGACGAGTACAGGAAAGCGGCGGGCGCCACCGAACTCGCGCCTTACTTCGGGGGCGATTATGGCGACGACTACGCGGGCCTGGACCTCGCCAAGCACGGCGAGGTCGCACGGGGCGCGCGGGACCGCTTCCCCGCGACCTTGAAGGCGCTCGAGGCCGTCGCGGACGGCGAGCCCGTCGGCGCGACGCGGCTCGCGTTCTTCGCGCGGCAGGGGCCCGAGTCGCACGTGCCGCCGCACTCGGACATGGTCAACTTCCTGCTGACGTGCCACCTGGGTTTAATTGTGCCCCGGGACTGCCGGTTATTTTTCACGACGAAGCGTGAAGCACCGCCCGTGGCGTGGGCGCGCGGCGCGCTGGCGCCGCCTTTGCAAACGTCCTTCGAGCACGCCGCGTTCAACGACTCCGACAGCGAGCGCGTCGTGCTCTTCTTCGACGTCTTCCACCCGGAGTTGAGTCGCGAGGAGCGCGTGGCGCTTTCGGCGTTCGAGGCGCGGCGCCGCGCCGACGAGGAGGCGTTCTGGGGCGACGAGCCCGACGCGCCGCCGCCCGATTTCGCGGAGGCGCTCGCGGCGGTCCGCGCGGCGGTCGACGACGGGCGCGCGCGGCCGCCGGGCGCCGCGCCGCGCCGCCGGGCGTTCAGCACCCGGGGCGGCGGCGCTTGGGACGAGACCGTCGCGACGGCAGCGGCCGCGCCGCGCCGGGCGTTCCGCACGAGCGCGGCCCAGGCCGCGGAGAACGCGGCGGACGTGCGCGACTTATTACAAACGCGGCTCGCGCTGACCGAGGCGGAGCTGCAAAGAGTGGTGCGACACCAGAAGCTCGGCGCCCGGGCGACCGTCGAGCCGAAGCTCGAGTGGCTGGCGCGGCGTTTAGATCTCGACGCGGTATCATTGAAGCGGTTCGTTTTATTGGATCCGTCGGCGCTGACCAAGTCTGTTGAGGGAAACTTGGAGCCCAAGCTCGCGTGGCTGGCGGAGCGCCTGGCTTTGGATCAGGGGGAGCTCGTGGCGCTGGTCACGGCGCACCCGCAGCTGCTGACCCTGAGTCTGGACGAGAATTTGGCGCCGACGCTTACATGGCTCCAGAAGCGCTTGGACTTAAATGACGCGGAGCTGCGGAAAGTGGTGCGGCGGGTGCCGACCATGCTCTGGAAATCTGTGACGAATAACCTGGCGCCGACGCTCGACTGGCTTGAAAAGCGGCTCGAGCTGGACGCCGCCCAATTGAAGAGTGTGGTCAGGGGCCTACCCACGCTCCTCAACTACAGCGTGGCCAAGAACATGGAGCCGAAGCTCGCGTGGCTCAAGACATTTCTGCAGTTGGACGAGGCGCAGCTGCGCCAGGTCGTGCTGGGGCGCCCGACTTTATTGAGCTATAGTATCGCGGACAACATGCTGCCGAAGCTCATGTTCCTCGAGGCGGAGCTCGAGCTCCCGCGCGCCGAACTTAGGGCGTGGGTCGTGAAGAACCCAGCCATCCTGGGGCGGAGCCTCGCGGACTGCTACCGCCCGCGCTTCCAAGCGAGCCGCGCGGCCGGCGTCGATGTGAAATATGTCCTCGCGTCAATACCCTACACGGACGCGAAGTTCTACGAGAGCCTCGCGAAGAAGGTAAAGTAATGTTGTGTTTAGGAGAGGAAGGACCTACATGCCCGGCAGCATGTCCTCGACGTCGGCGTCGTCGAAGTCGTCGTCCGCGTCCGGGCGCTTGGCGGCCGTCCGGGGCCGCCCGCCGGATTGATCCGCCAGTCCCCTTGCTTTCGGGGCCGCCATGGGCCCCTCCGGTGACTGCTGCCGGGGCTCCGAGGGCCGGGGCGGCGTCCGGTCCCGTGGAGGCGCCGCTCGCGTTAATTGCTCCCCTTGCTGCGTCTGCTGCGCTTTCTGATCCAGGCGCGACAGCTTGGCCAGGTAGTGGTCGTGGGGCTGGCCCAGGTCCTTGCAGATGGCGACGAGGTACCGCAGACATTCCGCGTTGTCCGGGTGCTCGCCGTGCACCTTTTCGTAGAGCTCCAAGGCGCGCTGGTAGTTGCCCATCCTCCTATAGCAGGACGTGACCATGAGGCGCCACTTCACTTCCTTCGGTTGGATCTGGGCGGCCCTCTCAAAGAAATGAATGGCTTTTTCGTACATTTCGGACTTGACGTACCAGACCCCCAGCCAAGAGATCACATCTAGAGATACCGGGTAGTGCCTATAAGACTCGAGGTGAAAATGGAAGGCCTGGGCTTCGTCGTCGGTCCGGTTGCAGAGCTGGCCCATTCTTAACAATACTCCGGGATCACTAGGTACTCTTGTAATAAGGATGTTGTACCATTTTAGAGCCACATCAACCTGCCCTCTCGCTTCATGTAAGGCCGCTATTTGATAAATGACTTCCGCATTGTTCGGCACGATTTGATGGAGTTTTTCAAAGGCCTGTAAAGCTTCGCCCCACAGCTCCATCTTCAAATTCACTAGTCCTAAATCGTAAATGGCCTCGACGCAGTCCGCCTCCACGCCAATCGCTTCCAGGTAGAATTGCTTCGCCGTATCGTAGTCCCCTCGTACCGCTAGACAGTTGCCCTTGTTCACCAGTGCTCTCGCGTTGTACCTATCATGTTCGTACGCCAGGTCCGCGTACTTGTCCGCGCTTCGCACGTCTCCTTCTAGGAAATAAATAAAACTCAAGTTCGTGGCGGCCATGGCCTTCAAGTGTTGGTCCCGCTTCTCAAAGGCTTTTAGGGCCTCAATCGCTTTTTCGAATTGCTTGACTTTCATAAATTTGAGAGCTCGCTCGATCTCCATCTCCGACGCGGTGCTTTCGTGGTCCTGCTTTAAAGCATCGATGCAGAACTGGTAGCCGGCCATCTTGGAATCGTCGCCCTCTATTTTGAGTTCCGGAGCTATTAAGCGAGCGGCGGTCAACATGTACGTCCGCGCCTCCTTCTCCCTCTTTAACAACTCATGCCTTAGACCGTCCTTGCCATTGAGCTCGGACTTGGACTCCTCCTCCTTGGACTCGCCCACCAGCTTCCCTAGATCGTCTTCGTCGTCGTTCGCCTCGAGAGGTATGCTAATCAACTTCTGGAAGCCGCGCCGCATCTTCTCCGCATCGCCCAGAGCGTAGTAGCAGAGAATCAAATTGAAGCCCGTGTGGAAGTCCGGGTCCCCGCCCATGATCGTCTCGTACGCTTGCACGGCGTCGCCGAACTGGCCCAATTTGACAAAAGCGTTGCCCACGTTCCGAAAGATCTTGAACCTAATATGCTTGCCCGTGTTGGGGATCTGGTCCAGGGCCATGCGGTACATCTTGATGGCCGTCTGGTACTTTTCCTTCTCGAAATGGATGTTGCCCATGTTGACCCTTAATCTTCCACTCTGCGGGTACTGCTTGTTTTTGACTAACAAGGAATAGGTGTGGAGCGCTTCATCATGCATTTTAGCTCCATGATAAGCGTGGGCCAGGTTAAAACACACCGCGTAGGTCAAATCGATGTTGATCTGGTCCGTTAAGCCGTTGGCTTCTCTATGTTTACACAGGGCCCGTTCCCGCTTCCCGGCGTCCTTGGCCTTCTCGAGGGCCCCGTCGGCGTCGCCCTTGAGCGCGAGGTCCGCGGACGCCTCGACGAGCGCGTGGACCTGTTTCTCGTACTCTTTCGCTTTGTCCTCGGCGCTGTTGTCTTCTCTTTTGGCCGGGGGGGGGGCGGGGCCCCTGCCAGACCCCAAGGGGTCGAAGCCCACGGGTCGTCCGAGAGAAGAGGGCGGCTTGGAGCTGAAACCCGACCCGGTCGTGGACGTCATGGGGCGCACCTCGGTGCCGCCGGCCGTGGTCAGGCGCGAGGCGGGGCCCCGGGAGATGCCGCCCCGTCCCGCGGGCGTCTTCGGCTGGCCGAAGGGGTTGCTCACCGCGGGCGCGCCGAAGCCGCCGATGTCATAATCATAATCGCTGTACAGGTCGTCCGCGGCGTCCATCTTGCGTTGGTACGCCTGTATCTGCTTCCTTAAAAACTGCTTGGTCTCGGCGTGGTCCTCCTGGCCGAAGCTTGGGTAGGAGTCCAGCGTGCTTTTGCGTTTCCACAAACGGCTGTGGCGGGCGGCGCGCTTGGCGCTAGCGGGGCGGCTCGCGGTCGACGAGTGCTGGCCCGAGGCCGCGGTGCTGCTCGGTGGCTGCCCAAAGCTTCCGCGGTGGCTGCCCGCGCGACTACCGGTGGGCAAAACAACCAAACTTGGGCCGCGGGAGTAGTAGCGGAAACGCGGCCAGGGGCATGTCCGAATCCTCCCGGCGTCGCGAAGAGTCCTCGGCGCAGCTTTCTTTTTTCTTCTTCCACAAAACGGGTTTTGTTCAGCTGATCAGCCAGCTTTTGACGCCTTGCGCGGTCGACACAAGCGAGGGAAACTCCTCGGTGTGGTCGATTGTCTTGCAAACCGCGTGTGCCGCCAACAACGATACGCCAGCGAGCTGCTCCTGCACGCCACACAGCCTGTGACAGGCTGTGTACCGCCCAAGCCAATCCACGCGTTGACATGCTCCGCACATCATTCCTCCTCGCGACCGCCGCCGCGGTGTCCCAGCGAAGTGACTGGCTCGTGCACACGCAAGACGCCAAAACACGTCTGCTCAAGACCACAAATGGCCTCAAACTGACGAACGGCCTCGTGGCGCGCACCTTCGCGACGCAGACAAATGGCTACTTCTGCACGACCGATTTACGGCGGGGCGACCGGTCATTCTTCCGCGCTCTGTCGCCCGAAGCCAACGTGACCCTAAACGGCCAGCGATTCAACGTGGGCGGGTGCCTCGGGGCAACCAGTGGACCACTACGAGTTCTGGTACGCCGAGCGCTGGCCGCTCTCGACAGATCCGGCCGCCTTCGTCTACCGGAACTACTCTCTGACGAAACCGTCAAAAGGTTTTGAGTGGCGCCCGCGCTCCGGCGCGCCTTCGGTGCCGTGCCCGCCGAAGGGCCTGCGGTTGACCGTGGAGTTCGCGGCGCCGGAAGGCGGCCCGTCCGGCGTGCGTATTTTCGTGAGCTACGAGATGTACGACGACCTCCCGGCCTACCGCAAGTCCGTCGCGATAAAAAACGACGGCAGCAATGCAGTGACGGTCGATTCGCTCATAGTGGAGCTCTTCCGCGCGCAGAACTTCGCGCCGCGGCGCCTCACGGCCTTGGCGGAGCGCTGGGACAACGCGCCCGTGCCCGCGGACCAGCAGGTGCCGGCCGTCGCGCATTCATTGCTCCAGGAGTCCCCGCGGTTCTGGTACGCGGACCCACTTTATGATAAGTGCTGCGACGACACGCAGCTGCATGTGCCCTACACGGCGTACACGTTTTTGGTGGCCGGGTACACAAGCGACGTGGGCTTCGGGGGGGGCACCGGTCCCGGCTGGGTCCTCACACCGGGCGCCGCGCGGAGCTCGTCGTCCGTGCGCGTCGTGCTGCACGACTCGGACGAGGCGGAGCGCCAGGGGCTAGCGGTGCGCGAGACGCTCAAGGCGCTCGCGCCGCAGCTCACCGAGGCGCCCGTGAACTTCATGCTCAGCGACGTGTCCTCGTCCAGAGCTCTGCGGACCGTCGTCGACCAGGCCGCGGCGACAGGCCACGAGCTCGGCATAATAGGTTTTGGCGCCGAGGGCTGGTGCGCGTTTTGCAGTCAACAGACGGAAGATGCGAATTTCACCGCCTGGCTGACTGATGAAGTGAGATACGCGCGACAAAAGGACATCCGCCTGTCGGCGTACACATTGATGCAGGGCAACGTCTGGGGCATGGATCCCATCCCCGAGGCCGCCAAGACTTTAAATAGGGACGGCACGCGCGGACCCACTGCCTGCTTCGCGACGGACTGGCACGCCACCTACCGCCAGCGCGTCCTCGCCTTCGCGGCCAAGGTGGGTTTCTACGGCGTCGAGACGGACGGCGAGTTCGAGGGAGGCAGCTGCAGCGATCCAAGTCACGACCACCACGGCGTCCATGGTGCGTTCGACGCCCAGCTCAAGGTGACGCAGCGGTTCAACGCGCAGTTGAAGGCGCGGGGAATGTACCAGACGGGCGCGGACGCCTACGTCTTTTCGGGTGCGAACCGCTGGAACGCGGCCGACACGGACGAGGTCATCTGGCGGATCGACGACGTCGTGGAGTGGTCGACGCTGGGGCGCATGTACGCGTTTGATTCGACGTACGACCGGGTGCCGACGTCGGGGCAATACACCGTCGACGACTTAGTGGGGCGCTGCACGAACGATCCCCTACAGATAGATGTAGTGCAGTGCGTCGACTTCGTGATCGGAGGGTTTTATTTATTCGGGACGCAGCCCTTCTTCCACGCCGTGGCGCTGTGGGAGCCCGGCCATAAGCACGCGTCGGAGCTGGGAGCTTCGGTAAAGCGCTGGACGGGCTTCTTCAAGGCGTACCGCCAACGCATGCTCGGCACGGGTCGGATGCTTCATTTGCGACGGCCCACGGCGCGGTTTCTCGAGGCCGTGGCGCACGTCACGTCGGACGCGGCCGAGCCGCTGCGAGCCATCGTAGGACTCGTCAACCCGACATCGCGCGGTATCGTGGACAACGTCACGGTCTCTCTTTACTACGCAGGGCTTGCTCCCGGCGCCGCCGTCGTGGCGTCCGTGCTGAATGCTGACGGCCCGGCGGCCATCAAGAGCGCCGCGCCGCGGAACAGCGACTGGCTGCGCTCGGGCGTGCAGTACTGGCTCTCCGTCGGGGGCGTGCAGGCCGCCGCCGACTACTTCCGCGCGCACGAGAACGAGGTCATCGCGTCGCAGATCGGGAACCAATACCTCGATCACGCAGGAGACTGCGCGGAGCGGTCTTCGTAGGCCTGGTCGGTGCGCGACGAGGGCTTGGTCATGTAGCCGTGCGCGTCGACATCGAGAGGAAGGAGCGCGAGAGAGAGAAGAACGCGCATCATCGTTGTTGCTTTTGTGACACACCTGTGTTGCACCGACCACTCGGCGTCGCTCGCGGTCGGCGCAGGCCTGCTTTCGGTCGCGGCGCCGCCGCGTCCGACCGTGCCCGAGGCACCGCGCGCGGCGTCGCTCCGTCGGCGCCTGCTTTCGGTCACGGCGGCGCGTCGTCCGACCGTGCCCGAGGCGCTGCGCGCGCTGTGTATTCCGAAATCGACCGAGCGCGCTGATTTGAAGAGCACGCGGATGCTTCAGGGCCGCTCTCGTGTGTAAAGACGCCGACGCCGGTGCCTTTAGCGTGCGTGATGCAAGTCTGGCACGGAGACTGGCCCGAAAAGCCTGAGCCAGGCAGTTCACGGGGAATCTGAGACCGCGCGGGTTTATTCCGACATGTTGCGCCGAGCGCCGCGCACGCCCTGGCCATGGCAAGTAAACTAGCGGAAGATATTAGACGTACAAGCGGAAACAGTGGGAACAAATCAAGCGGCCAGGAGCTCGGCTTTTTCAACCCAGCCCTCCGCGCCGCCGCTATCACCCTTAGCGGCCCCCGGCGCGATCTGCACCGCGCCCAGCCCGAACGACTCCCGCGCGTTGTGGTTGGCGATCTGCTGCTCGACGCTTAATTCCTCGCCGTGCCACGACGCGTAGGTCGACCGCGCCTTGGGCCGCCAATCGGCTTCTTTGACAAAAGTCCCCACTAAATGGTCGGTCAGGGGGCAGCACACGTTGTAGTTGCCCTTGCCGCCGATGACGTGGTGGCCCTCGTGGTTCGTGTAAATGTACTTGAAGAACCAAGACGAGCGCGCCCAGGCCATCCAGGAGCTGGGGATGCCGTGCTTCAGCGTGATGTCGGGCAAGGAGTGCATGTTCGGGTGCAGGGCGTTCCACACGGCGCCGTGTACTAAGATCCCACTGACCAAGGAGATAAGTGTATGTTTCAGGGAATAACCCAACAACTTGAACACGGGTAACGTGGTTAAGACCATCTGGAAGGTCATCAACCCGGTCACGGTCCAGGTGAAGGCCGTGCCCCGGTACAGGTCTTCGTCTAAACTTTTCGCGACTTTCGTGGACCGCCACCGGTCGTCGGTCTTCAGGGTCATATCATCGAGCGTCTCGGCGTGGTGCTCCACGTGGCCCCCGCCGCGCGTCCGCGGCACTTTTTTACCGAGCGGACCGTAGACGAACGTCCGCGCGAGCCACTGGAACCAGGGACTCGAATTCATCTCGGCGTGCTGGTAGTACTTGTGCGTGAAGTACTCGTTCACGGACATGAGGGCGTACATCAAGGGTGCTACCATGAGCTGCCGCAGCGTGGGCCTGGCGACGGCCGCCTGGACCGCGGCGACGGCCGCCAGCGCGGACGCTTGACCAAACTGGGCCGCGGCCGCGACGTGCGGCAGCAAGGCAGGCAGCGCCGCAGTCGGCGCGACGCGCGTCGACTGGCGTCGCAGCTGCGGCTTACACGCGACGTTAGGTCGGCTCACGAATGCTGCACAGCTGGTGACCAACGCTGCCACGGCTAATCGCCTTACAGACGCCATTTTTGTAGCGCTGATGCAGCGTACTGCTGAACACGCTGGGTGTGTACGCAGTGGGTAAGGATATGCGCGTCGGTGGCGTCTAGGTGGTACGTGCGGAGTGATTATTGCGTGCCAAGTCAGCCAGCTTCGACGCCAGATAACGAAGTGCGAGCTGGCGCGGAGCCTTCACACCAAAGCTGCAGCTCCCCTTCGAGCATTTCAGACCACTTAAAAAGAGATTCCGCACAGCAGAACGAAAAAAACCCGAACCAACGCGCCGCGCGAATCGTCACGGAGGAGCGGGAGCGCCTAGGGGGGCGCGCGCCGTAATTAACCCGACTCGGAACGCGAACCCCGCGCAACAGACATCGAGTCCCATAGCATAACCGGAAACCGGAACACAGACAGGCACCATGTGCGCGCCAAGGGACACGGAGCTACCAAGCTACCCCACGCGCGCCGAGTAGGACATAAAGTAGGACAGGCTACTTAGGCGCCAGCCGCCCCATGTGCTCGGACTGCTTCACCACGACGCCCTCGAGCACCCGGTCGTCGCACTCCTCCTCGACCTCCTTCTGGACCTCGTCCAGGGCCACGGCGTCCAGCAGCTCCTCGAGCTTCACGTCCTCCTCGTGCTCCCCCTCCTCGTGGTCGCCGTCCTTGTACAGGTTCACCCGGCTCCGCATCTCGCGGTCGTTCTCCAGCTGCGCCAGAAAGATCTCGCGGTCGTCCGCGTGGTCGGTCTCGTCGTGGTTCTCGTCCACCCTAATTTGATCTAATTTCCACTGGCGCTTCGGGAAGGGCCCGTCGGGGTCCTGCTTCCGGCACTTCCGGATGAGCACGACGTCCGGCTCGGTGCCTCCGAGACCGTCCACATACGAAGCGGTATTGGCCGCCCGGACGTCGTACCCCAAGACGCGGTCGCCGCATTTCAGGATGGCGCCCAGGTGCGTCCGGCACGTGATCTGGTCGTCGTTTCGCCCGAGGTCGCTTTCTCTTGCCAATGTAACATTGGCAACAAAGCCCTTCATCACGCGCGGCCCCGCGCTCCGCGTGTCCTGCCTTCTACGCTTCTTGGAGGACGGCTTCGCCTTCACCTCCTTGGGCTTCGGTAAGTGCACGCGTTCCACGTCTAGCACTACGAAGGGCTCGAGTTGCGACGCCGAGACCGCTACCGATGGCGGCGCCTTGAAATACCCTTCGGTATGTAATTCCGCCGTCCGCCCCGTCTGCGGGTCCACCAATCTAACCACGGCGTTCACGCTTCTTACCAATAGCAACCGGGGCAGTTGGCCCAGACGCGCCGCGGTCCGCGCGTCCACCACCACTAGATCTTCCTTGCAGGCCTCCGCCAACGTTACTAAGGAGGTGTACTGGTGGTTGAAGAGGTTGGACTTGGGGTCGGCGGACACCAGTTTCTTCGTCTCTTTGACGCGACAGGGCACGCAGTCCTTCAAAAACTGCACGAACCGCACGGCGTCGTTCCGCTGCCGGAAGAAGAAGTCCAGGCCGTCGCGAAACTGCTCGATTTTGACCGCCGAGGCCTGGGCGTTCTTTTTGAGGATCGCCTGTTCGAGGTAGAAGAAGGTCCGCTTGTGGTCCACGCGCTGCCTGACCTGCACGGCGGCGGTCCAGGCGAAGTTCTCGTACTGCTGCGCGCAGTCCCGGCACTGCTGGTTCCTTACGACAAATTCGCAGTCTAGGGGCTTTTGTAGCACCGCGCCGGGCGCGACCTCCTTCTGGATGGTCAATCTAACTTTCAGGCGCATGGAGTGGGGCTCGGTCCAGATCCAGGCCGCGTCCGCCACGCGAACACGTTTGAGACCTCGCACCCGTTTCAGACAGATGGCCATCAACTCGCGGCTCTCGGATTCGCACGCCACGTACGTAGTGCCGCCCCCACAATACCGCTGGCACCGCCGACACTTGTGCATCTGGCCGTTGGGGCAGACGCCCTCGGCGATGTCCGCCCGGGCCTGGAGGCAGTTCACGCAGGTCATCGTGGGGTGCGTTCTTGGATCTAATCCAATGCCGCACTCGCAGCAGCGGCCGAGAAGAATTTCGTCGCGCGGGGTCTCCATGGGCTCGTCCATTGTTTGTAGGAGTGTCGCGTCGATGGCGTGGTTGCTGTGCTCTCTACACAGACAGACGAGTGATGTATCGCAGCGGGAGCGTTTCTGAGGCGGACGGCTGGTGTGGCGCGGAGAGGGCTGTCCAGTGGTGCGGTGACGGCACTGGTGCTCTTCAGAGATGGCTTCGCGGAGTGTTTTTTAGCAGTGAGAGGCCAGCCAAGTTATCGACGAACCCTGCACGACTTTGGTGGCAAAATGTGTTGCTTGCTTGGCCGTCTACCAGCCCAGAGGAGGGCTCTTGTACATCTGGACGCATGTATCTGCCTGACCGGTATTAGCGTACGGGTTTCACTACTCAAATCGTTGTGGCCACCTCATCTCTGCATAATTGCATCTACCAGGCACGAGGCGCTGGTTTTGGACACATTCGGACACACCCTGCTGTTGTGGGCATACTTTTTTGAAGTTTGATTCGTGTGGCAGCAGTAGCATCGATGTTCCGCAAAGCCGCCTCACGCCTAGCGAGCGGCACCACCGCCTACGTCGGCTGCGTCGCGCTGCACAACGCAGTCTCCCCGCTGCACGTCGTGTGGGACCTCGACGAGATGTTGATCAGTAGCGAGCGCATGCGCAGCAGCTGGCGGCAAGACCAGGCGAACCAGATCCTCCGGCTCACGAGCACAGAGTGCGAGCACGTCGACGACGACGCCATGCACTTCATCACGAAATTACGGCCGCACGCGGCGCGCGTGCTTACAGTGCTCCATGCGCTGCCGGGCTGCCGCCAGAGCGTGTCGACGGCGGCGTCTGCGGGGTACGCACGAAACGTCGTCACGCTGCTCGAGGAAGCGACCGGTTCCAAGCTCTTCGACGACGTATTGGCCGACCAGCCCTCGCGGGGCAAGGAACTTGTAAAATTCGCCCCGCTGCGGCGCGGCGTCCTCGTCGACAACCACCAATCCTGCCACTCGCCGCAGCCGCGCAACGGAATGTGGGTGCCCGACTTCGACGCGTCTGCCCGAGTCCTCGAGTTGAGTGGAGGCACGTACGCGCTCGGCGGCGCCTACGCCGTACGCGCGTCGAAGCAAGCGCGCCGCGCGCGCTGGCCGCTCGAACCACGTTTAATTGGCTCCGGCGCCGTCGTGGGCGGCGGCACGGCCTTCGACACGAATGGCGACGCGACGTCGAAGCCAAGGATGAAAACCAGGAAGACGCTCGCCGCGCTCCGGCGGCGGCGGACCGAGGAAGAGAACGACACGGCCGACTTCCTGGAGGTGCGGCACAAGCTGCTCGTGGCTGCGTTTCCGGACGACGACGGCAAACAACGCCGCGACGCGCGCATCCGGGAGCTCGCTGCGCGGGCGAAGGCGAGTGGCGGCGCGGCGTTGTTGGTCGTGGATCCGAACAGCGCGAAGGCCGCGCGGGTGCGCGAGGACGTGGACTTTCCCGTGGTGACGGCGGGCGCCGCCGTCGCCATGGCCGTGGCGAACCCGCACGCGCGCAACCACGACCCCCGCACCACGGTCACGGCCGCGGACCTCGTGCGGCCCCGGGACGACGTCCTCCTAGCCGTGCTCTACCGGCTGCTGGTGTGCTGGTTGGTGCCCTTTGACGTGCGGTGGGTGCTGCCCGGCGTGGAGCATCGCTCCGGCAGCGCGCCGGCCGCGGGGCGGGACCACTCGGGCGGGTTCAAATAGTTTGTTAACACAAGTATGTACTTAATCGCTGAGGTCCCCCGGCGACGGCCTCCCTTGCACGATGATCGCGAGACCGGCCGCGACGCCGTACTCCATCAGAGTCTTGGCGTCGTCGTCGAGCAGCCGGCCCATGAAGACGAACCGCGGCCCGGCGCCGGTGCCCAACACGCCGCGCAGGTCGGCGACCGTGGACGTTGCGGCAATTATGAGCGGCCGCGACTCGTCGGACGCAGCCCACTTTATCGTGATACTCATGAGCTCGGGTACGCAGTCGAGCTGGTCGCCGTCCTCCATGGCGATGTCCTCGGCGGTCTGGTCGCCGAGGACTCGGCTTCCGTCGAACAAAAAACGCAGCGACGTGGCGGCCACGCCCTTGCGCGTCGCGAACGCATTGAAGACCTTATGCATCTGTGTCGTTTTCTTGATCCTGAAAAACGTCTCCTCGCCCTCTGCGGTGCGGACGCGGATGTTCAGGGACCCGGGTGCCATTGCCGAGCTTGGATCAGCGGCTGCCATGGCGCGCTCAATTGCGACCTTCTTGTGCGCCGCCACGGCCTCGCCAACGGCCTTGGCCACGTCGTCCTCCGCGCCGCCGGCGAAGTTTATCGCGAGCTCGCGGTCCCGCTTGGCCTCCTCGAGCTCTTCGCGCATTTGCTCGAGCTCGTCGCGCAGCTTCTCTACCTCGCCCGCCGCCGCCAATTTAAGCGCCTCCTTGTACTCGTTGATGGTGGCGTCGCGTGCCGACGTCTCTGACTGCGCCTCGTCGAGCTCCCGCGCGATCCTTGCGTTCGCGTCTTGCACTTCCCGCTCGGTGTGGACATTGCCGTCGCGCTCCTGGCGCAGTGTCTCCGCGGTCGCCTCTGCCTCTTTGCGTTGGCGCGCCGCCTCCTCTAGGTCTCGCGTCATCCTGGCAGTCGTGTTTTCCATAGCGCTGCAGACGCGCGCCGTGGCCGCAAAGTCCTTGGTCAGCTCGCGCGCCGCGTCGCGCTCGCGGAGGAGCTTGGCCGCTTGTGCTTCGGCGGCCTTGCGCTTCCTCGCCGACTCGACGAGTTCCTTCTGCGCGCCGGCCACCGAGCGCTCGCGCTGGTAGTACAGACTTTTCGCCTCGGCCAGTCTTCGGCTCAGGGCGTCGTAGTCGGCGGCCTTGGCTTCGGCCGCGTCGAGGCGCGTCTTGTATGAGTGGAGTTTCGCGCCCAGGACCGCGATCAGCGTGACCGCGCCGACCAGCAAGGCCGAGGCATAATCGTCGATGAACGACATCATTTACAGGGTAAGCCCACCGGCACAGCTCGGCTGCTAAGCGGCGCTCTCCTCGAGATTGAGAGCTTGAACTGACTACGGTCTTGCACGCGTGATCGAGGCGACGGCGCAGTCCGAATGTTAACCCGGATGGCCTGGTGCGGCGCAGCTGACCCGCGTAACGTAGCTTACGAGGAGCCTTGTGCTTTGAGCTGGGAAAACCCGAACTATACGACTGCCGCGACGCCATCGGCCAGCCGTCTGAAAACGGGCAACATCTAAGACTAGGCCTCCACGGCGATCGGCTCCCGCGCGAACTCGAACGCCTTCGGCGGCAGCGTGTCCACGGCGCGCGCCGGCGGTGGTGCCGGCGGCAGCGCCGGCGCGGGGGGCGGCACCGCCGTCGCCGCGGCGTCGGCCGCCTTCGCGGCCTGGGCCTTGAGCTCCAGGGCCCGCAGCGGCACGTGATCCGGCTTCAGGGCCAGGCCCCGCAGGCACGCGTCCAGGGCGAGCGCGTGGTCGCCGACGGCGTGCAGGGCCGTGCCTAATCTATGCCAGCACTTGAGCCGCGTCGCGTCCTCCACCAACGCGGCCGCGGCATCTCTACAGGCCGCCTGGTGGAAGCCCAGGTGCAGGCCCGCCTGGGCCCGGTTCGCGTACAACGTCGCGCGCAGCTGCGACGCCTCCTCATCATTGTCGGCGTAGCGGATGGCCTTGAGGCCATCGGCGTAGCGCCAGAAGGCGAGCTGGTAGTTGCCCATGGCCACGGCCGTGTTGCCGTCCTTGCGCGCCCGCTCCGCCTCGCCCATGTCTACCGCGGGATTATTTTTGGGCACCCGCGGTATTTTCACGTCGTCCCCCCGGATCACGGCCCGCACGAAAACGTCGTGCGGGCCGGCGCCGCGCGATTTGATACACCGCGCCGATGACTGCTCGGCGGCCGCGACCTCCTTCTCGGCTTCTCTTGCTTCCCGCGCTTCCCGCGCCGCCTGCTTCTGCCGCGCGTGCTGCACGAGCGCCTGGGCGTAGTGTTTGCTTTCCTCCTTATCACGCTCGTCCCGGTCGACCTCTTTGATTAGGTCGGCCATGGTCGGGAGCGGGGCGTCGCTGTCGGCCATGGTTATCGCGCGCGCTCTCTTGGTGTGGAGGCTCAGCGAGCTGGGGCCGACCCTTGTCGATGTCCTGGTGCGCGGCTGGCGCAGGGCTGCGGCACTGTTGCGCTACCCTTGAAGCGATTCGATGGTGAGTGTGCTGGCGTGCGTAGGGAGTACAGGCTGGGCGTGGGCAGGACGCTCGCGACGTCTTAGAAAACCCGTCAACTTCGTTCAAAAAAGACGAGTCGTCGGCAGCCACGGGTTACATGAAGCGACCGTTGGATCCATGCTAAGGGCGAGTGGACGTCAGCCTGCCACGGACGGGCTCTCAGCAATTACTCAGCCTCTCACACGAATCTCGTGTTGAGCGCACGCAAAAGCGGTGATAGAAGCTGGGCAAAGTTTGGCTGGAGCATACTCTACACAACTGCATCTGGGAACGACATCAATTACGGCAGCCCCTGCCGCTGCACCAAACCAAACCAAAAAGCACAGCTTTGCTGCACAAATAGGAGAGGGCTGCCCTGAGCCATGGGTACCGCCTCCTCGCTGCCCGACGACGCGCGCGCACACATCGCGAAGTACTTTCCCGATCGCGAGGCCTTCCTTGCGGTTCGAGCCGTGGCCCCCGCCGGACGCGACGCCGCGCAGCGGGCCATCGCGCGGCGGCCCGGCGGCGTTCGCCGCGTCGGATTCTATCCACCGAGTGCAGGGAGCCTGCCGGTGTGGGAGCCGAACGAGCAGCCCACCGAGTGCAAGGCATCGGCCAAAAGGATCGAGACGCTCGGCCGAGTATTTGTTAAGGGTGTCGTGCATCTGACGTCGTGCGGCCGGTCGCCGGAGACGATACGAGCGCTCGAATCGTTTATCCGGGAAACGAACGGCGGCCTCAAGACGCTGGAACTCTACCGCGCCGCTTTCGCGCCGGAGCTGCTGCTGGAGCTGTGCCGCTCGTGTCCGCGCCTGACGCAGCTGCGCACGCCCGTGCACGCGCTCATACCGCACAACGTGGTCGAAGCCATCGCGCAATCGTGTCCCCTGATCGAGGGGATCTCGGTGACAAACAATGGGAGGGAAGACCCCTTGAGCCCCGCCGAGACCTGGGCTCGGCATTTTCCAAGACTGAAGGTTCTATCATTTCGGAACGGCTGGCTCCAATATGAGCCCACGAAGATCGACGCAATCCGCGCAACAGCCCAAATAACAAACGCCACTGAGATCGACGTGGACGGCTGCCACATCACGCTCGACGTGATCGAAGCGCTGGTCGGCACGCCCTTCGGCGACCGCCTCGAGCGGTTTGGTTTTGCCAAGGGCTCGAGCCCGACGCTGCTCGAACCCGATGCATTGCTGGCGGCGGTGCGCGGCTTCCCGCGCTTGCGGGCGCTCGCAATTCCCTCCGGCTGGAGCGAGTCTTACGGACACCGTTTCTACGAGGCCCTCGTGGTCGCGGGCACTGCACGAGGTCTCACGCACCTCGCCATCCGCGATATACACGCCACTGACCAATGCGTCGCCATGGCATGTCGCATCGAAGGCCTCGAGGTCCTCGAGATCGACGGCATAGACGCCACCGGAGACATAGTTAATTGTATTTTGGAAGGCGTCGCGTGTATGTCCTTGACGTCGGTGAGCATCCGCTATTGCGCGTACCATAAACTCACGTCGTTACGTGCCCGCGACGTGCTCCGGCTCGTGAAATGCTGCCGTCGCCTAAAATCACTCAGCTGGTTCTGCGATGAGGAGTATCGAGGGGGCGCGGAACTGCGGCCGCGGGTGTGTGACGAGATCGTGCGATATCTCGAGAACCGCGGCGGTCGCGTCGTCGTGCGGCCCGTCGAGCCCCGCCCATTCCCCTTCTTTCTCGCGCCGGGCGACCCGCGGGAGCCGGACGTCCTCTTTAGCTGCCGCTACGATAGCACGACAGAGCGGTATTATTGAGGGGGGAGAGTAGTTTTTTGGCTCACTAGTAGTTGCTTAGTGTATTATGGGGGTGCGGGGCGAAGAACCTTCGCGTCCTCCGTCCTCGGTTTGCGGTTTATGTTGTTCACACGACCTCGCTCGCAGTCTCAAGGTCTTTCTCGAATCGCTTCGTTTCCGGGTGCTCGGGTCCGTGGACACGGCGCGCCCGCAGAACTACATATAAGCCAACACAACCCGCACACTCTCCGTGGATTTGAGTTGTGCCGCGCGAGATAACCCCGGGCAAGAAGGCCAGCGCATTCCAAACCAATGGACTCCTGCGTGCCCAACTTCGGCGCCAATGGAAGCCGTGCGGAGGGCAGCCCCGGTAGCATGATGAATAGGCTGGCCTGCGGCCTGGACCTACTCCTCTGGGGCAGCTCGGACCTGAATTTGGAGGACCTGCCACCCCACGGTTCGGAGACGTGGCAGTGGTTCATCTCCGCCGTGCCGCGCGCCATGCGCGCGCCGCTGGTGGCCGACCCGACGACGGAAGAAGCGTTCCGGGCGTTGACGTGCCGGGACGACGACGTGTTCGTTGTAGGCTACCCGAGGTGTGGCCTCAGCTGGGTGCACGCGCTCTGCTTCCATGTGCTGCGGAGCGACGATAACGGAAAGCTGCCCTTTGAGCCTACGAGTGTGGTGGGGGGGCGGGGCCCTGTGTACCACGACCAGCCCCCCACGCGCTGGACCCACGCGGACGTAAGTGCGCAAGCGCGGCCGCGGCTGTTGTCATCCCACTGCGCCGTTGGTCGCTTGCCGGCGACCTTCCTCGCGAGTAAGGCGCGCCTCGTGCTCATCGACCGCGACCCGCGCGACGTCGTCGTCTCGACCTTCTTCCGGCTGAAGAGGTTAGGTTCAAAGTTCCGGGCGTTGGAGTGCCACGACGCGCGCCTCAAAGAATTAGCTGACGCCTGCGAAGAATTGACGCTCGAGAGGACGTTCGACGATTTTGACAGTGAAAAGCGGACCTCCCTTGCTCTGGGCATGGACGCGGGCCAGGAGGACCATGTCTCCAGGAAACGCTCGTCCACAATCGACGTGTCCGAATTGGACTACGGCGACTACTACAACTGGCACGCGCGCTACGCGACTTTGGCCGCGGCACTCAATGACCGGGTCCTCTGGCTCCACTACGAGGACTTGGCGGCGGACCCCGTCGGCGCGGCGGAGCGGGTGCACGCGTTTTTGATGGATGCGCCGCCGGCCCCGGAAAAGGCCGTGGCGGCGGCGCGCTTCGCGGCCTTCGACCAGGTGGCGGCGCGCGGCGACGACGCGCTGCGCAAGGGCGTCGTGGGCGACCACAAGATCTATCTGTCCCAAGAGCACTGGGACGCTGTGGCCCACCAGGTCTGTAGAAGGCTGGCCCCCCACGAGGCGATGGGCTACCAGGCCGCGCGGTTGGTGGTGGACACGCCGGCCGCGCTCAAGCGCGTCCCCAAAAGCAGGCGCAAGGCCGTGAAGGCGCTCACACAGACGACGCGGCGGGCGCCGGCGGACTCGTGGGACCTGCCGCCGCCGGAGCCCGCCGCGAAGGGCTGGTTCGCGCGCTAGGTCGGTAAAAGTATGTTTGCCCGATGGCCAATGACCGCGTAACGTGCCCCCCTTGGGCTTACCTAGGCGCGCGTTACTACTACATGATCGCGGAAAGCTGCGCGAGGCATGGTGCCGTGACCCCACCATCGACGCGGCATAGAGGCGCGCGGCATGCTAGCTGGCGAGTTAAGAAACCCACCTTAGGCGCGCGCTACATGATCGCGCAGAGCTGGGACAGGCCCGAGGTCGGCTCCTCGGGCTCGGCCATCTTCATAAGCCGCGTCCACAGCGCCAGGGACGCCAGGACCTCGTCCCGGTCCAACACGCCGTTGCCGTCGGCGTCGGCCTCCTTCAGGATGAAGTCGACGTCCTCGTCGGAGACTTCGCTGTAGGTGACGACGTCCTCGCCGCCGCCC
>Ga0114994_10000939_pt1 | contig 20406 bp, 9 predicted proteins | sample ArcticOcean_MG_C_9_FD_87043 | JGI IMG/M metagenome (GOLD analysis project Ga0114994, IMG submission 87043) | Marine microbial communities from western Arctic Ocean - ArcticOcean_MG_CB2_152 | ecosystem: Environmental > Aquatic > Marine > Oceanic | place: Arctic Ocean: Canada Basin | collected...
ACGAGTAGAAACAACTACATGCGCGCGCGCGCCTCGTCCTCCGCCAGCTGCAGCAGGTTCTGCTGCGACGGCGAGCGCCCCTTGGCCGCGTTGACCAGCGCCCGGAACCGCGATGACGGGTCCGCCAGCAACGTGGACGGCGCGTCGTACTCCAGGATTCGCCCGTCGTCCAGGACCAGGACGCGGTCCGAGTCCAGGATTGTGTGCAGCCGGTGGGCGATCGTGATCGTCGTGCTGCCCACGAAGCCCTCCCGGATCTGGCGCTGGATCGCCGCGTCCGTCTCGTTGTCTATGGACGCGGTGGCTTCGTCCAACACTAAAATCTTGGGCTTCCGTAGTAAAGCCCGGGCGATGCACACGAGCTGGCGCTGGCCGACGCTTAGGTTGGACCCGCCCTCCTGGAGCACCTCGTCCAGGCCCTTGTCGTAGGACGCGATTAACGCCGAGAGCTCCGCCTTCTTCAGCGCCCCCAGCACCTCCTCGTCCGAGTACTCGTCGAACGGGTCCACATTAAATCTAAGCGAGGCGCTGAACAGCACGGGGTCCTGCGGGATGATGAAGAGGCCCCGCCGCAATTCGCGCAGCCCCAGGGTCCGCGTGTCCACCCCGTCGATCGCGATGGAGCCCGAATCCAACTCCACGATCCGGAACAGCGCGGCCGCCATCGAGGACTTGCCGCTCCCGGTCCGGCCGACCACGCCCACGCGGTGGCCACCTTTAATGTTCAGAGACACGCCCTTGAGCACCAGGGGCCCGTCCCTATAACGCATCTTGGCATCATTGACTACAATCGCGCCCGCGGATGGGGCCCACTTGTCGTCGGTGAGGGGCACGACCTCCGCCGCTTCTCGCGGCACGAGCGGCGGTGCCGTCGAGTCCTTGTCCCGGAAACAGTCGCCGTACTCGCCCAGGCGCTCGATGGAGGCCATGTTCGACGCCAGCAGCGTGGACAGGCGCACGGCGTTCTTGAGGAAGCCCGTGATCTCGATGCACGCAGCTAGGGCCAGGCCGAGGAGCCCCGGGGAGAGCAAGCTTCCTTTCGTGGCCACGGCTAAGGCCGCGACCGACGCCGAAGAAATAGCCGCGAGTTGGTCCAGGCGCACCGCCAACCAATTATAAGCCAGTTGCTCGTTGACCACGCACGTGTTCAATCCATCGAGCCGGTCCCGCAACCTCTCTTCGAACCGCGCCACGGCGCCGTAGGCTCTTACGGTCGAGACACCGTTCAGGATCTCCGTAAAGTCGGAGACGACCGGCGACCGCGCCAATTTGGCCAGCCGCGAAATCTGCGTCGACGAGAAGCGGAAGCGGAGATCGATCTGCCTGTAGACCAGCAACAGCGGCACCGCCAGTACTAAGTATAAACCTTTGGTCGCGACGCACAACGCGACGATCGCGCCCAAGACGTACGACGCGACGCCCGAGAACTCGGACATGGTCCGACTCAACTCTGTGTCGACACATAAGATGTCGCCCGAGAAGCGGTTTAAGACCCGTCCGATCGGCGTCACGTCAAAAAACGCCGTCGGCGCGAACAGCACTCTCTCCAAAATGGTGGCGTGGAGCTTGCCCGCGGCTCGAATCCGGTGGTGCGCTAACACCACACCGCGAATCGCCAGACCGGCCACCGCGCCCAACGCGTAGCCCAGGTAGTTATACACGAACGTCATGACGTCGTGCCGACCCGGATCGTCGTGCCTTGTGGTCCACTTGGCCAGGTAGAAGGACCCCGCTAGCTCCGAAGCGCGCCCGCCCAACAACGCGATGACCGCCACGGCGATCCAGCCCCAGCCGCCCGCGCGCGCGAAGACGAACCAGGTCCGGTTGGAGACTAACCCCTTCTGGGCACCCTCGGCGCTCGTGAGCTTGCCCTCCGTGGTCTTGTCCTCTTCCGGAACGGCCTCCTGGACGACCACGGCCTCGACGGAGACGCCCGTGCTCTCTACGACAAAAGCCTCGTCAATCGAGACGGCCTGGACCGGCGTGCCCTTCTTCTCGTCCTCGCTCGTCAGCTCGCCCATGTCGACTTGTTGGGAAGTCAATTCATCATAACTTCCGGTGGCGGCGACCTCGCCGTCGCGCATGACGATGATGACGTCGCATCTAGGTAATACAGAAGCGTGGTGCGTCACTAAGACACGCGTGCGCCCCGCGAAGGCGGGCCCCGCGATGCACCGGTCCACTAAATGCTGGGCCACGTGCGCGTCGACCGCGCTGAGAGGATCATCCAACAGAACCAGGCCGTTCGGGCTGTACGCGGCCCGGGCCAGCGCGACGCGCGCCTTCTGGCCTCCACTTAAATTAATACCTCTTTCCCCAATCTCGCAGTCCGCCCCGCCTGGCAATTGCCCGAGGTCGTCCTTCAGCGCGCACTGTGCTACCACATCGCTAAATCGATTGGCGTCGAACGCTTCGCCAAACGTCACGTTGTCCCGCAAGGTGGCGTTCAGCACCCAAGGCACCTGGGAGCAGTACGCGATGCCCTGGGACTTGTCCACGCTCGCTTCACCCGTGATAGTCTCCATCTCGCCGGCCAGGGCCGCGAGCAGCGACGACTTGCCGGAGCCCACCGGCCCGACCACGCCCACCAGCGCCCCACGCGGTATGGCGAGAGAAATATTTCGTAAAGTAGAGGGCTTCTTCTCCACGGGATTCTCCTCGTCGATCGGTGTCTCATCCTTCTCGATGGCCCACGCGAAGGAACTCTTTTCAATAGCACAGGCGTGCTTCGAGGGTTTCGTGTTGGTCTCCTGTAATTCGGGTGCTACTAAAAACTTGGCCATGCGCCGCGCCGAGACTCTGTACGTTAAATACGTAATAAGACAGAACGGCAGGAACGCCAGAGGCAGGCGCAGCAACGCGAACAAGGCCAGCGTCGAAAAGGCCGTCGACGCGTCCAAACTTCGACCTAATTTGCGCGTGTAGTACCAGAAAATGAGCACGGGCTGGAAGATGGGCGCGCCGAGCATGATCACCGCGAAGCCCAGCCCGATAATGAACCCCTGGCGCCACAGCACGTGGCTCTCGTTGTCCCGCAACTTCATGACCTTCTTGAAGAAGGGCCGCTCCCAGGCCAGGTACTTGACGACGCGGACACCGCCTAAGACCTCGTTCATGACCTTGACCCGCGTGTCCGCGTGCTTCAAGTAGAGCTTTTGGTACTTCAAATAGGGGATGAAGACCAAAAACTGCAACGGTACAATGGCGATCATGAAGCCGAGTCCTAACAACGTGCACTCCCACCCTAAGAGGTTGTTGAGTAGGAGCAAACATAGCACGATGATCACGGGCCCGCTGAACAGGATGCCAATGAAGAGTAACAGGCGTTGCACACTAAACGCGTCCACGCTGAACAGCGTGACGATCTTGCCCGTGTCGTACTCCGCTCTGGCTGTTGGTGATAATCTCAGAGCTTTTTCATATAGTGCTAGTGATACGGCAGAATACATCTGGCTGCCAAAGTGCACCATGCACGTGTCGTACCGCGAGCGGCAGAGGGACCCTAGCGTCGGGGCCAGGTACAGCGCCGCGACGCAGAACCACTGCGCCCGCATGCTGAGGCGGTTCCCGCCGTCCTCGAAATGTTTGACCAGTATCCCCAAAATGATGGCCGGCACCAGTTGCAACACGCCTTCAACGAGGTAGCAGAACAGCGCCCCCCCGAACTTGGCGTAGCCGCCGTCCAACGACCTCAGTTGCGCCCCGAAGAGGTCCGGCACCTTCACCTTTTTGTCGTCGCTCGCCATCGCCTTCGCGGCCATGGGGTTCCAGGCCTTGCGGAAGCGCGTCGACACCTCGGCGGCCCGGTCGCTCGTGAGGGGCCGGCCCATGTCCCGCAACGTGATCTCGGAGCCCTTCTTTAAAAGTGGCGTGAGGAACGTGAGCGTGAGCCGGCTCGCGCACCCGGCGTGCTCCTCGCGGCTCTCCACCTTGGCAGCCTCGTGGATCTCGTCGATGGTCACGAGCTTCATCATCGCCGTCTCTTGCTCGGTCTGGTTCGACTTGGCGGCCATGGTTGATGTTGCTGCACTCTGACTCTGTTGGTATGCTGCTCTCCGCAGTGGTGTTGCTTGCGCGGCACGCCGTTCGCAGCGGCGCGCGTGAGGTGAATATAACAATTAGCAGTTCGCACTGATGCGTGTGGTGTACGATCGTCCTTCACTCACGCACTACGCAGATTGGCGCCGGGAGTCAGAGAAACCCGGATTCCAAACTTTAGCCGTTTACGCGAAACGGGAGGCTACGAAGGTATCTATCTAGCATGGACCGATCCCTACGACACTCACGTTAGCAGTCACGCTTGGCCTGGCCGTCGTTCCATCTTGGCACAGTGCGTGCCTGTTTAGGCGCGCCTAATACGACGCTCGAAGCGAAACGCGCGCGGGGCGAATACGTCGCACTACACCATGCTGCTCACACCGAAGCGGCGGCTGCCCCGCAACGACATGGACTCCCCTTTTGCCATGGACATCCTGGGGCAGGACCCGCACTGGCGCGTGTCGTCGTCGCCGGCCGCGCGCTACCGCGTATCCTCGCCGATCTTCTCGCCGGTGTCGCCAGCGCCGCCCAAGGAGACGCCGCCGCCCACGCCGCCCGCACCGACGGCGTCGCCGCGACTGCCGCGGCGGCCACCGCCGTCGATGCCGAACATCGCCAAGGAGCCGCCGCCGCCCGCACCACCGCGGCGGCCGCCGATGCCCGACGGCCCAGAGCAGGCGCGCCGCCGGCTCACGATGAACGCGATAGCCCGGGCCGCGCGGCGCCGCGACGGCGCGCGGGTCGTGGGCAACGCCATGCGGAGGATCTCGACGAAGCCACGGGATTCGGCGTTCCACCGCTGGCGCGTCGCCTCTGTCGACGAGCAGCGCGAGGAGCAAACGGCGCGCAGCGACAAGGTGAGCACGCTGCTCCAGGCCGTGCGCCAGCTGGAAGGCCGGCTCGCGGCCGCGCTCGCGTCGCGGGACGTCAACGCGGCGGGCGCGACGCGGCTCGCGGCCATTGTGAGGACTCGGGAACGCCGCGCCCTGCAGAATGCGTGGCTCTCGCTGCGCGCGCAGCAGTACGTCGCGCTCGACGTGGCCGCGTACCGCGGCCTCGAGAAGGAGCGGCGCGGTGCACGAGACCGCGCCGACGCCGCCGAGGCCGCGCGGGCCGCCGCGGAGCGCAAAAACGTGAACATTGTTGAGGACGCGCAGGCGCAGCTCGACGCCGCCGAGGCGCTGCGGAAAACGCTCGCCGACGGCCTGGAGGAGTCGCGTAAGGAGCTCGACGCGGTGGGGAACCAAATGGAGGCGGCGGTCGACGCCGCCGAGGACGCGACGCGGATCGCCATCGAGCGGGCGGAAAGAATTAGTGTGCTCGAGGCCGAAATCTCCGACGCAAAGGGGCTGGCGGTGGCGCGCTCGGAGCTCGAACCACGCCTGGCGCGGGAGCGCGACGACGCGCAGAGGGAGCGCGATGACGCGAAGCGGGAGCGCGACGACGCGCGTCTCGCGTTGGCTGAAGCCGCGAAGCGCGCGGACGAGGCCGTCGAGGAAAAACGCGTTCAGGTCGCGACCCTACGGCGGCGCCTGGCGCTCGAGGGCGACGAGTTCTGCGAGAAGCTCGAGGCGCGCACGCGCGACGTAGCGAAGGCGGCGGACCATCACGCCGAGGCGCTGCGGCGGGAACGCGAGAACTTCGAGCGGCGCAAGGCCAGCCTCAGCGAGGCAGGCGCGAAAGCGATGGAGAGACTGACAAAAGCGATCGAGGATGCGCGCCGCGAGCGCCAGGCGCGCGTCGCGGTCGAGGCCGAGGTCGCGGGCCTGCGGAGCCGGGCGGCCGAGGCCGCGGCCGAGCGAATCGTCCTGGCCAACGAGCTCGTCGCGTCCGCGAGGAGCTGCGAGGCCGCCCGGGTGGAAGAGCGACAGCGTACGCTGGAGACGCTCCGGAAGCGCCGCGCATCCCGCGCACTTGGCCACTGGCGTCATCGCGCGGCGGGAAAGCGACGGCAAAGCCTCGCGCTCGCGGCGCTCGCGAAGAAACGCGCCGCGGCGATGTTGGCGCGATGGCATCACCGCGCGGCGGAGAGGGCGCAAACGCGCAACGCGGCGCGGAGAATCGCAAGGTACCTGCGCGCGTGGCTGCACCGCGGGACTTATCGCGCGTTCTGCCGGTGGCGCCGCACGTCGAGCGCCGAGCGCACGCTCGAATACGTGGGTCGGGCGAGGAGCGCCGGACAGGCTGAGCCGGACGTGCGGCGCCTCTCGAGCGCCGTTTCGAACGTCGACGGCTTTACGCTCGTCGAAGGGGAAGCGACGCCTTTGACGTTCAAAGGGCGGCCGATGCTGCGCGTGACGGCGCTTTTCGAGGGCGAGGGTGGCCGCGGGCGGCCTCAACCACGCGCTGGAGACACCGGCCGGCCGCTTGATACCATCGCGAACCTCGCCCGGACGTCGCGTCGCACGCCTCGGCCGACGAGGACGCCGCGGGCACGGACGACGGCGTCTACGGGTGTGCGGAGGACGTGGGGGGATAGATAATTTTAGAAAGTTGCGCTGTCTACTTTGCGTCCTCAGCCCTCAATCGGCGACTCACTTGGCTTTCCGTCTCTACTCCGATAGCGTATTGAATGTGCAATTCGCGGGACTGTAAAAAAAAGAAACCCGCGAGGCAGTTATCGTGCGGTTTTGAATCGGTTGGCTGCGCTAACCAGGGGCTACCGAACCCTGCACCCCCCAATTACCCCCCCTTCGGTTTTTAGCCGGTGCCAACAACCCAAACCGCGCCGGTTTTGAGCGCGGTGCAAGGCAAGCCCTTAACAATCCACCGGTTGCTGCCCCGAGGCTGCTGCCGCGCCGTCGAACCGCAAGCGCACCGCACACGAGAAATTCGGCTGCCGGCGCCCGTTCACCAGTGCGCAGCCCTACCGACGAGTAGCAGCATGCCCCGCTCGTCCCCCGACAGCAGCCCGGCGCGGCCGAGACGCAGTTTGCGGGGCGCCGCGAGGACCGCGACGTCTTTCAGGGGCTCTACGTTGCGCGACTTCCGCTCGTCCCGCGACCGCGACGACCGCGCGGCGCGCGACGACCGCGCGTCCCGCGACGACGACGAGGAGGACCTCGACGAGGTCTGGCGGCCGCGCGCCCGGACCGGACGCCGCCAGATGGACCGCACGGCGCGCTCGGCGGAGTACGACGAGTTCCTGCGGACGCGGCCCGCGCCGGTGCCCACGCTGAGCCCGGACCGGGCCGCGAGGAAGTCCTGGGACCTCGCGGAGTTTGCGAGGCACTCCGTGGACGTGGACTGGGACGCGGACCCGCGCGAGAAGCGGAACGAGCGCGCGCCGAGTGCGGGCTGGGCCTCGCGCCTGGAGACGGCGCAGAGCCACGGCGGGCGCGCGCGCGAGCACGACGTGACGGAGAAGTTGAAGGGCTTCGGCTTCTTCGACGACTTCGACATGGCGGCCGACACGGTGAACGACGGGGACTACTACGCAAGCGATAGCCTGGTGGCCGAGGCGCGGCGAAGGCTGAAGAAGACGGATGCGAAGGAGACCACCGATGTGAAGGAGCCCATGGACGCGCGCTGCCTGAGCGACATCGCCACCGATTTAGATGCGGCCCTCGGCACGCTCACGCAGCGCCTGAGCTGCACCGATTTACTACCGCAGGAAAATCAAACGTACGAGCCGCTGTACGACTCTACTGTCCAAGCCGCGCCGATGATGACGGGCCCCCAGACGCTCAGTCAGATCTCCGAGACGTTGGACGCCGCGCTGTACACCTTCACCAAGTCGTACCAGGCCAAGGAGGCGGCGGAGCAGGCGGCCCAGGACGCCATCGAGAAGCAGCGCGGGCTAGAACGGGCCGATATCGAGAAGGAGATCCGGGCCAAGCACTCGCTGGAACTGATGGAGGCGGCCATCGCCCTGGGCGAGTGCGACGCGCAGCTCGAAGGAGGGAGACGGGAGGACGACGCGTACCTCGGGCCGATCCGCGACATGCGCCGGAGCCTGGATGGCGAGGAGCCGCTGCCGCCCGCGCGTCGCGCCGCTACTCTAAATGATGCTGTGTTTCACTACCCGCCGGTGCAGCACCAGCAGTACGGTGGAGGCTACCCGCCGGCGCACCAGCACCAGCCGCAGCTCTTTCACAACGACGTGCGCCTGCCGATGCACCAGCAGCAGCGGCTCCTCGACTCGCGCCTCCCGCCGGCGCCCGGGCCGCGCGAGTCGCGGCCGACCTGCTCCCTGGCCGAGACGTCCCAGGGTATAGGGGCCGAACTCGATTTAGCGCTGGGGCTCATGCAGAAGCGCCTGGGCGCCGCCACCATCGTCGCCGCGGACGGCGAGACCAAACCGGACGACAGGCCCGCGATCCTCGAGGACCCGGAGTTCAGGGGCAAGCCCGACGAGGCCGAGAAGAAGCGGCTCATGGCCCAGGAGATCTCGGAGTTCGAGAAGCGCGTCGATGAAGCGGAGAAGGAGTCGACCCTGAGAAGGGAGGCTTTGGTCGATGACCTGGGCTCGGACTGTGGTAGCGAACCGCGGGACGAGCCCGGCGACCTGAGCCTGGGCGGGGCACGCGCCCACCGCTTCGAGTCGGAGGAGGCCATCGACCGCTTCCTGGCGGCGGGCCCCGCGCGGCCGCCGCGCGTCGTGGACGTCGCGGGGCGACCTCCCAGAAGCGTCGAGCGGTCCCGGAGCGTCGAGCGGCCGCGGAGCCTGGTCGGCTCCTTCGAGCGCTACGACGGCGGCGCGCTCCCCTCCGAGCGCGGCTACTGGCGGTCCTCGCGCTCCCCGCCGCCCGGCGGCTACCGGAGAGCGCCGCGGACGCCGCAGTCGCCCTTCGCGGACCTGGCCAACCTCTACGACGCGGCGCGTGACCGGCACGAGCGCGTGTCCTACAAGCGGCGCGACGACCGATTGGACGAGGCGTCCGCGCGGGCGACCGAGGCCGACCTGACCGCGGCCGAGCGCCTGGCGCGGGTCAGGACGCTGCGCGAGACGGTGCGCAAGGACCTCCGGGGCTACGCCGACGGGGTATAAGTACTTCCACAGTAGACAATTATGCGATCCGCCGGCTCTTGCCGACGCCCCGGCGCACGCCCGTGGTCTCGCCGGCGTAGCCCTCCTTCTCGTTGCGCATCTCGCGCACCTGGCCCTTGCGCCGCACGAGGGCCTTGCCGTACTTGATGCGCTTCTTGACCCGCGGGTTCCGGTATTTCGAGGTGCGGTGGGGCGCCAGACCCTTGTTGCGCACGACGGCGCGCGAGGCCGCGCGCCGGTCGTCGGCGGCCGGCGCGTCGAACTGGTCGCGCCAGCCGCCGAAGCGCGGCTTCACCTCGTACTTCTGGCGCTTTTTTTGCCGGCGCGCGGTCGCGGCGGCGATCATGTCCTCCGTTGCTTCCTCCGGCGCGTCCGCCACCTGCTTAACCGCCACAACCGCGGGTGCCTCCAGGCTCGCCGCGCTCTCGAAGGCACGCACGGCGGTGGGTAACCGCCGCGCGATGGGGTGCTGCGTCGGATCGATGCCCTCGGCCCGTAACAGTTCGTAGAAGCCCGCGTCGCACAGCAAACCGAGCGCCGCCTGCTCCCGTAATAACCGCAGCACGGTCGCCGCCGGCTCGGCGCCCGCCACCGGCTCCTCCAATAATGCCACGGCCTCGTCGGCGGCGCCCTTGCGGTCCACGACGAACCGCGCGTCGCCCGTGCGCCCGAGCGCCGCGAAGAGGTCCTGGGCGTCCGGGGCGTCCTCCGGATCGTCGTCGCCGTCGAGCGCGAAGTCGTCCTCATCCAGAACTTCGAGCTGCTCGCGCTGCTGGAGGCGCGCGAGCTCCTCCTCCTCGACGGCGTCGCCGTCCTTCTGGCCGATCTCCAAATCCGCGGTGTCGCCGCCGTAGTAGTTCTTGCGCGAGGCGCCCCAGTCCTGCTGGCCCCCTTCGGCTTCCATCGCTTCGGCTTTCCTTCGCCCCATAGCGGCGATGTGCTCACTTATGCGCTTAGAATGCCGTGTGGTCTACAAGTTGCACCGCGGCTCGCTTTGAGCGCTGCGAACTATAAACAATACTCTGGTCTCAGCGGTGCGGCGTTACGCAAAGTGCTTTTATAAAAAAGCTCGCCGGGCCGGGCATGCTAATCGACGGGTTTTATACACGGGTTTTACCTTGCAATTATTTGTAAATATTTACAAGCTCGTAGTGAAAAATGGGCGCACGAGCGCTATAGCTAGACTCACGCTCGTCTGGTCATCGACAGCTGCGGACGCGTTGCGACCCAGCCGCGCCGCCGCGTGCTCGTTGCACTGGTGCAGGCCTGCATAACAACCAGCAGCACAAGCAGCGCAACGGGCAGTAGCACGCGCAGCCGCACCTCTACCCATGCAGATGGAGCCGCGCCCGCGGCGGCGCTGCTCGCTGCTGCACGTGATCGTCGGCGTCGTGCTGTTCGCCCTCGTCGTCTTCGTCTCGAACCACGGCATGCTGCAGTCGCTGCACGCCGCCGAGGGCGAGCTCGCACACCTCGGGCACATGATGCACCGGCGTGAGCACTTCGTGCGCGTGCCCACGGACGGCGCGGACGTGCTCATTGCCGCGGCGAAGGGCGTCGCGGAGCCCGACGACGAGCGACCCGTCGAGGCCGTCGCGGCGACGGACGAACGCCCCGTCGAGGAACCGCACGCCTTCGCCGAGGAGGAAGACGGCGTCCTTCGCGCCCGGCGCGCCGTCGAGGTGCACGGAAGGGCCGAGCGGGGGAACCCCGATCGCCCGAAGCCGAAGCTCGTCGACCCCGGCGCGCACGCCGCGGCCCTGGGCTACGCGAAGGAAGATTTCAGCGAGGAGGACTACGACCCCCACCGGCCCGCGGACCTGCGCAAGCACTTCGAGGAGACGGCCGTGCTCTGGGCGCGCGTGGCCCGCGAGCTGGACACGCTCCCGCTCCCGTTCTTCGAGGAGGCGGACTGTCTCTACGACAAGCACTACGACCCCCTGGACTTCGGGGAGATACCGCTCGCGAACCGGACGTACACGCCGCCGCCGGGCATCGTTGTGACGTCGAAGCGGGTGTTCGACAACGCGGGTCCGAATGTGGCGGAGTCGCTGCGGATGCTGGGGGGCGGTGCGCCAGCCCCGGAGCTGCGCGAGTTCCCGAACGTGCTCGCGAAGCGGAAAAGAGGCGAAAAGGCGTACGTGGACGACGACGACAAGGCCGGCGGCGCGTCGGTTGAATCAGCCGTCGACGTTGGTGTGCCAGTCATAACGCCGGCGCCCGTCGCCGCGACGCCGGCGCCCGCCGCGGCGCCCCCGAAGGCGTGCGCTTCCGCAACCTACTGGCGCGCACCATCTAGAGCGAGACGAACGTTAAGGAGGCGCCACGCGTCGGAAGCCGCGGAGAAGCGCTACGTCACGTTCGAGCCGGACCACGGCGGGTGGAACAACATCCGCATGGGCATGGAGACCGCGGCCTTGTTCGCGTGGAGCACGGGCCGGATTCTAGTATTACCGGCGAAGGCTCGCCTGTATCTGGTCTCCAAGGCCTCGAAGGCCCACGGGCCCTTCGACTTTTACGACCTGGATCTGATCCGAAATTCGGGCGGCGTGACGTCGACCGAAGCTTATTTGAAGGAGCGGACGGGGTCTCCAAGTGTGAGTGGGTGCGGCGACGAGCACCTGGCGGCGTGCAATGCCTTGCATCTTAAGTTACGGGCGCTCGCGCACACCGTGCTGTGGAAGCCGCGGACGGACTTTTTGGTGCTCGGGAGTCGCTTCGGCGCGCCCGATGCCGAGACGACGAAGTCCCTTCGACGGCACGCCGCGGGTCGGAACCTCGTGGACGTGGATAAAGATGCTTCAAGTAATGCGACCACGATCCACTTCGCGACCGATTCGAAACGAGATCTGCGCTTCCTGACCCACTTCTACACCTTCATGCGCTGGGCGCGCGCGGATTTGGGGCGGGCGGCGCGGCGCGTCGCGCGGGACGAACTTAGATATAGACGCGAGATCCAGTGCGCCGCGGCGGAAGTCATCGATGTCTTAAGCGAACGCGCGCAGGGCCGCAACTGGACGGGCATCCACGTGCGGCGGGGCGACTTCCAGTTCACGGAGGCCAAGGTCAACGCTCAGGCAGTGCTCAAGGCGGTCGAGGGCGTCGCACAGGACGCGCTGATCTACGTGGCCACGGACGAGCGGAAACGGGCCTTCTTCGCGCCGCTGCGGGACAAGTACGACCTCGTCTTCTTGGACGACCTGGCGACGGAGGGCTCCCTCCTGAAGGCCGCCCTGGACGAGGACCCCAACTGGGCCGGCATGGTCGAGCAGCTGATCTGCGGGGCCGCGCCCGTCTTCCTCGGGACCTGGTGGTCGACCTTCACGGGCTACATCACGCGCATCCGGGGCTACCGGGGCCTGCGGGCCTCGACGTTCTACGTCCTGCCCAAGTACCGGGACGCCTTCGTCGGGCCCTCGAAGCCCGTCGGCGGCGCGGCGTGGTGGCGCGAGTGGCCGACGGGCTTCGAGGACATCGACGACGACCACCGGCTCGTCCAGTTCGCTCGGGAGATGAGCGGTGGGGAGGAGTAACCTTAGCTTTTATTGTTAGTAAAACTGCAAAATACGGGTTTTGTACACGGGTTTTCCCGCGTAAAAGCTAGCTTTGGCTGCGCGTAGACGGCTGCACAAGCACGGCGAGCGCTGGAGCAATATCTATCAGTTGTAGGGTGCCTCCACATCGCGCTGCACACTGCTGCGGTGCTGCACTGCGGATTGTGTGTTGCACACAAGGCTCGTGCTGGGCCTCTCAGACAGGCTTCTCGCGGCATAGCCGTGCGTTAGCCCACCATACAAGGCGCGCGCTGGGTCGCCTCTCAGACGGGCGTCTCGCCGCATAGCTGTGCATTCGCCCTGCGATCAATACCATGCCCCGTGATGATCGCGGCAAGAGCAAGCGGGGCGCCAAACAGATGGGAAACCTACGCGCCGAGCTTTGTAACAACCCGGAGCAGAACGCGACCGCCTGGGCGCAGCGCCTCGGCATCACCGAACCGAAAGCGATGAAGGCGTTCATCATAGACTTCCTACGCCTCGAGCCGGGCACCCGTTCTTTGCCCGAGCCGCCGAAGGACGGGTCGCGCTGCCAACAATGCCGGCGCAAGGTGTTCATCGATACTCGCAACAAGGCTGAGTGCAACGGGCCCTGCGTCTCCGGCGTCAAGGCGAAGACGATTCTTGCGCTCCGGGGCCAGGGGAAGACGTGGATCGGCGGCGCCAACGGCAAAGAACACGTGACGACCTATACCGCGATGAGCGTGCATGCGCGGGAGTGGCACCAGCGCATCGGCGGCGGCGTCGACGTCCAGACCTTCGCGGCGTTCTGGGCCGCGCTCCCTGCAGAGCACCGGGCCACGGTCCCGCCGGCGCCCGACGGCGCATCCTGCCCGCACTGCAAAAAACCGACGAAGCTGATGAGAAAAATGGTCTGGCGCGGCACGCAGGATCGCAGTCGTGTTAAGAAAGATGGACATGATCTGTGGGACAAGCAGTGCGACGGGTCGTGCAACGGCAAGGGCGTCGTCATCATTCGGCGCGCCTGGACCGAGGCCGGCCACGCGTTCGTCGAGCTCGAGGACAAAACGCCGGCCGCGGCGCCGCGCCGGCCGCCGCGCCGCGCCGCGCCCAAGAAGAAGCTGGAACAGCCGCCCGCGCCGGCGGCGCCGCCCGTCGAGATGAACCTGGAGCAGTGCACGCTGCACGTGGCCGAAAAAGAGGAGGAAAAGCGGGAGAGTCCGCGACCGAAGCCCCGGCCGAAGGCGCGGCGGGCGACGCAAGCTGCCCCCAAAGACTGGTTCCAGGCGCCGACGCGGCGAGCGGCGCTCGACGAGGCGTCGTCGGCAGGCGCCGCCGTCGGTGAGGCGCGTGCGGGTCGGCCGCGGACGGCGTCCGCGTGGAGCGCGTCATCGGCAGACGGCGCGGCGCCCGCGCCGTCGACGCGCGGCCTTGTGATAGTATGTGTGGGCCTGCCCGGCGCCGGCAAGAGCACCTTCTTCCAGAAGCACTTCGCATCCGTTACCGGCGTCGACCGCTACTGCCAGGATGTGCTCAAGTCTCGACAGCGCGTCATCAGCGCCGTCGACGCAGCACTTCTGCGCGGCGATGCCGCCTTCGTTGATCGCACGAACGTGGACAAGACGCAGCGCGCGCACTGGGTAAAGCTCGCGAAGAAGCATGGAGCCCGCGTCGTTGCGCTTGAATTCCGAACGCCCGCGGACTTGTGCGCGCAGCGGTGCGAGGCGCGGGAAAACCACGAGGGAGGACTTGATAGAAGGAATCGCGAGTGCCGGCGCATCGTAAGGATGATGTCTTCCGAGTTCCGACCGATCCGTCAGAACGAGGGCTTTGACAACATCTTCTGCGTCGACGAGGACTATGCGCCCACGAAAGCCGTGGCGGCGATCAAGGGAATGATTCCTTACCGGCCTGGAGCTACGGGCTTGAGCGTCGACGCAGCGGCGCCGGCGTTCGTCCCCGGCGTGCCGCCGCCCTCGAATCCCACGTGGGTTCAGACAAGATCAATGCCACCGCCGGTAGCACGAGCCCCGCGGTGGGTGCCGCCGTCCTCGTCCGAGGACGCCGACCTGGCGCGCGCGTTGGCCGCCTCGTGCGAAGCCGTGCCGCCCGCGCGGCCGCATCCGGCGCCCGTGTCTTCGGAGGACGCCGATCTAGCGCGGGCCCTCGCCGCTAGTCGCACGGATACCCATTCTCCGCATTACGTGCACTCGGTTGCCGCGGTGCTTGACGAAGACGATGATGACGAATTGCGCCGAGCTCTGGCCGCGTCCCTCGCGGAAACGCGGACGGCGCCCGCCTACTATTCTGCGCCACCAGCGGCGTCCGCCTACGCGCCGCCGGCGCCCTCCTACGCGCCACCGGCGCCCGCTTACGCGCCGCCGCCGCCCCCGCCAATGGCCTCGGCCCCGCGTGCCGACGCCGTATCCCTGTTGGCGGAGATGGGCATATCGCCGCACCTCGCGGACCTCTTCGTGCAGGAGGAGATCAGCCGCGACGTCGCTTCAGTAGTCGAGCGCGCGGACCTGGTTGGACTATTATCGGACCCCGACATCCAGAAGTTCATGAATTGGCAGGCCTGGACGCGCTAGGTCGTAACATGTAGTGTGATAAATTATAAATCAACTTGAACAAATACAGAAATCAACTTGGCCGTGACCCTAGTCCGGCATATCTGCCTGGAACTGGTCGCCGACGCGCGGCGCGTTCGGAGGGGACGGCGGCAGCGGCTCGCGAGGAGGCGGCTGCGGCGCGTCCGGCGCGGGCAGCGACTGCGGCGCATCAGAAGGAGGATCCTCGCCGTCGCGCGCGTAGCCGCAGTAGCCGTGCTGCTTGCAGAGGGCGATGTGCTCGACGACCCGCTCCCGCAGCGCTTTCATGTCCCGCAGCTTCGCGTCGAGCTCCTCGACTTCCCTATCGTCCCGGCCTCTTTTTTTGAGGGGGTTGTCGGCCCCCCGCCTCTTCGGCGGGTTCCGCGTGGGCCGGTTCGCCGGGTCGTCGTTCCAGGCGGCCTCCGCATTTCTAGCGGCCACGTCGGCCTGGATGGCGCGCATCATCGCCGGCGTCGGCACGGGCCCGCGCTCCGTCTGGACCCAGCTCTGGGCGGGCGCGGGCGCGGGCGCGGGCGCCTCACTTAGCGGCGGCTCCTCCATCATAAACCTGTGAGCTCGGAACCACAGGAATGAAATCGACATATACCATTTTGGCATGATTCAGACGTAGCTTGTATAGACTAGTGTTTGTTCGTCATCGCTCAAAAGGAGCCTCAGCTTCTATGGGTGTGTGGAGTAGTAGTGGTCCGCATTGCGGTCTCGGTTACGGCCCGCCCTCGTACAAAAGCCTTGCGGCTTTTGTCGTCGGCGGTGCGCTAAATTTTTCAAGTCATTGGCTCAAGCGACGAACGAACGACGGTGGGAAGAAGGAGGGGACGCGGGGGCGCACTGTGCGTCTCAGAGCTGTCACGTCGCGGCAACGCTGCGGCCGCGCGGCGTCTATACAGCTAAAAGAGCGAGGAGCAGCTTTTGAGTGCCGCTGCCGCTGCTCAAGGAAGACGGCGCAGCGACGATGCTGCAGCTCTCAACTGAGAGTCTCTGCCGCGTGCCTGCAGCCACAGACAAGCGCCTTATGGACGCGCGTCGCGCACACAGTTAAAAGTACGGGTTGAAAACCCGAATATTACAACGGGAAGCATAAAAAAAGCCCGCCGCCAGCTTTGTCACGCGTCTGTAGACGTCCCGCGCAGCAGTGTCTGCCCCCAGGGCGCATCAGCGCCAAACTTAAGCGCCAGGGGGAAACCATTTCATGGCATAGCGCGGACACAATCCGGGACCACACATCTAAAGAACGCAGCTCTGGGACGCACGGCATCTAAATAAATCCGTCCGGAGACAGCCCGGGACGCATATGCGCAGCCCCAGTCCATGGGACCAGCCCCGGACGCAGCGCCATGATGGGGGAAGCTTAGCTAAGAGCTAGGGACTAGAGCGCCATGATGGGCCTGCGCTATACACCCCCGGTCGCGGAGGAGCCCAGCCGGCATGTGGGCTTCGCCGCGACCCTAGAGGAGCCCCCGCGGAGCCTCCGAGAAGGCATTGCAATGCGCATAGCCGCCGAAGCCGGTGATGATGCCGACACCGAAGACGCCGAAGCGCCCGCGGAGCCCTTAGTGCCGCAACGCAAAACCTTTTGCTCGGGCCCCCTCGAGAGCAAGCACGGCAGCTGGACGCTCAGCGCGAAGGAAAAGCGGGAGTCGTCCTTCTTCTACGACGGCATGCCGGGCTTGCGGGAGGAGGTTGTAGAAGAAGAAGATGCAATTGGACACGCGTTCGGCGAGCGAAACAAGAAAAAAGGGAATTCAGGATATGTGGATCTGAGCGAGGAGGCGGCCATACCCATGCACCTGCGGCTCAAAGACAATAGGCAGGGCGCCATGGTCCTGAGCGAGCGGGGCGGCAAGTCGCCGTGGCGCGTGTCCTGTGAAGTCGGTGCGAAGGACAAGGAGATGGACACTGAACGCGAGAAGCGGCTCGCGTCCTTGCAAAGCATACGAAAACGCACGGAGGAGGGCGTCCTACTAGAAGGCTTTGAAGAAGATATCTTGCCCCACATGCTGAAGCACGCGCACGACCGGCACAAGGTCAAGGCCACGCACGGCGTCGGGGAACGAACGGTAAAACGGTACAAGACCGAGAGCGACGGCGTCAAGGCCGGCGTGAATTCCGTACGGAAGCGCTACACGCGCACCATCCCCGCGCCAAGCATCGACCCCATGCTGGTTGGGGACGACGCCGACCACATGCGGAGCATCCAGCAGAAAAAGGACGACGCCATGGACAAGGCCGCGGCCAAGATGCGCGCCAAGCAGGAGGCCTACGCCAATCGAGCGGCCACGGACGATGACGAGTCGATCCCCAAGCCGGCCGGGATGGAATCGTTGGAGCTGAAGCAGTCTAGATTACATTCCGAAGGGAAGGACCTGGTCGGCCGCGAGGCCTATGAGATGCAGTACTACGTGATTCGATGGACGGACCAGAAGATGATTCGCGAACGGCAGAAAAAAAGAGACGCCCAGGCGGCTCTACGGGAGAGGTATCGGCAGTCCGTGAAGGTGGACGAAAAACAACAGGACACGCTCCTTGAAAAAATCAAGAAGAGGCTGAAGCGGTTGGTTTTGGGGGAAAAGGCCGTGGAGACGAGGAGAAGGGGACCGACGCGCCAGCAGAAGGCCCTGAACGCCGCGACGACGTGCTTCATGATCATGGACGCGGACCAGTCGGGGACGCTGTCCATGGACGAGATTTTGACGGCCGTAAAAAGTGACAAGCGCGTCCTGGGCTTCCTCAAGGAGTGCAAGGAAAAGGCCCTCCGAGATCTGTTGGTCCCCGAAAAACTGCAGAAGGGTTTAGAGGAGATGGACTCCGATAAGAGCGGCGAGATCGACATGGACGAGTGGATCGCCGCCGTGAAGAAGGGGCTCGTGGAGGAGGAAATTAGGGAGAAGGAGGAGGCCGAGCGCGTGCTGCGGGAGGCGGAAGATAATGCCACAGTCGAGTCCCAGACCCTATCGTTGCACACGGGGTGCGACCCTGTGGCCGTGGACCTGCTCCCGGCCTCGCCCGGCGAGGAGGCGCTCGCGACGACGAAATCGCGCCTGCCGAAGAACAGCGCGCGGCCGAAGACGAGCCGCGGCGGGAAAGGGAAACCCCCGCCGGCGCCCTCTCTCTTCAAGCGCCTCTTCTCCTCGCCGGCCAAGCGGCCAAGCGCCGTCTCGCCGGAGAAAGGGCGGACGAGCGCCGTCTCGCCGGAGAAGACCCCGTCAGCGCCCGCAGTGGCGACCCCCGCGCCCGCGGAGCAGGACCTCGCGGCCGACCGCGAGGCCGAGACCGCGTCGCTGGCGATCGCAAAGCGGCTCGAGGCCGAGAGCCAGGCGATCGCCGCGGAAGACGCCAAGCCCCAGATCGACGCCATCCTCGCCGACGCATCGACCACGAAACAACAAAAAATCCTCGCCATCAACCGCCTCGACGTGCCCGCGGCCGTCAAACAAAAAGCGATGCAGGCGGCGCAGACGCCGACGGCCAAAAAGGCGCGTCGCGGTTTTTTAAGTAGTAAGACCTAACATGTGATTCACGACGCCCCGCGGCGATGGCGTCGGGGTGGGCGTGCAGTTCCACCGAACATAATTTCCACTTGGGTACTACAGAGTCTGCCCGGACTCGGACGCAATTCAGGGCGGAGGCTCGGAGACGGTGCCAGGCCCAGAACCACTACTAGTACTACACATCGTTATCGCGCCTGGTGCAGGGACCCCCATGATCTCTCGTCCACTGGCACGGGCGAAACCTCTGGTTCCGGCTCCGCGGGCCGCCGCCAGTGCTGGGAGTGGAGCAGCCCCTGCTTCTCGCCCTCCCCACTCGCAAATGGGTCCACCGCCGTAGCAGCAAAGGGGTCCACCGCCGGTTCCGGCGGCTCCTCGAGCAGCCCCTCGGCCCGCATCTCGGCCAGGATCTGGTCGTCGACGGAAAAGTACGGCTCGCCCCGGTTCGACCAGGTCCCCTCGCGCAGCCGCAGCGGCGAGGTGTCGCTCGTCTCGTAAGCAGCGCCCGCCCCGCGGCGCACGCGAAGCTCGTCCAGGGCGCAGTGGACGCGGTCGCGCGTGTAGGGCTCATCGACGCCGCACCATAGGAGCAAAAGCGACGCGCCGTCGGACCCACTGGTGATCTGATGGACGGATCCCACGTCATTGTGGAGGTACTCGCCCACCTCAACCTCGGTCTCCCTCCAACACGCAGTTTCGGGGACGTCGCCGCAGCGCGGAGGCTTCGTCTCCGCCGACGTCTTCGGGGCGGGGCTCACGCCGGACAAATCCAAGGCGGGCACCTTCTCCTCATCTTTCCCGAGGCATGGTACATTACAATGGAGCTTGTGTTCCGTTAACGTCCCGCTCAGGACATAGCACAGTTCGATGGCTACGTGGCCGTGTAACCGCGTCTCGAAGTTTGGCGGGAGGCACATGCATTGCAAGTGCATATCATGACCGTTCGACCTGCCTGTCGTCTCGAACTCGTCGAATTGGTCCGTGGACGTCGCATCCCTCCGAAACCTCTTCTGGAGCTCGTCTAAGAACGACAGCGGGAAGCCCTGCGGATCGCTCACCAGGACCCCGCTCTTGGGACAGATGTCATTCACGAGCTCAGCCAGGTCGGGCCACACGAGCGCCGAATCTGTACCATCCATCTCATGGCCTACAGTCCGGGGCCTGCCCCACACGATCGACGGGAGCGCCCGCAACGTCTGCGGCGCACTTAGCGAGTGAAACTGGAGCGTGCCGCGCCCCCAGGGCGCCTTTTCCGCCTTCCGCCGGGCCCGGTCCGCAAGACGCATTGCGGCCTTCTTGGCGATGGTGGCGCCGGCCAAGGGGTTGATCTTGCCCATCACCGCGGCGCCTTGCCCGTAACTGCTCGATAACCGCGGCAGGGGCTTCTTCTTGAACTTCTTGGCCTTGCCGAAGGCCTCCTTCAGGTGCTTGGGGATTTTCGGGTCGAGGCCTTCCTTGAGCCAATCGGGCAATTCTTCCGCTTCCTCCTCGCCGAGAGGCGCGTCGTCCAAGGTCTTCGCCGCCGCGTCGGCGAGCATGCTTCGCGCCTCGGCCGCCGCCTTGCGAAGCTCGGGCGGAATAGGATCGTCCAGGCCATCGGGCAGGCCCTCCTCGAGCAACTTCGCGAGGTCGTTGTCGACGCCGTCGAGCGCGTCGGCCGCCGGCCGCCGTTCTAATTCTAATTCGTCGGTCGGCGGCCGCCGTTCTAATTCAGAGCCGGGCGAGAGACTCCTGGCGCCGATCTGGCCAGCGAGCGTCCGGCCGCG
>Ga0114994_10000942_pt1 | contig 20358 bp, 13 predicted proteins | sample ArcticOcean_MG_C_9_FD_87043 | JGI IMG/M metagenome (GOLD analysis project Ga0114994, IMG submission 87043) | Marine microbial communities from western Arctic Ocean - ArcticOcean_MG_CB2_152 | ecosystem: Environmental > Aquatic > Marine > Oceanic | place: Arctic Ocean: Canada Basin | collected...
AGATGGTCATCAATGCGAATTAATCAGTACCCACAGGACCATGAATTAGCGGGAATGCAAAAGGATAATTCCTTCATCTACCCTCTGGGATCACCCTGGGATGACAGTTTCATTAACGGCCAGCAGTTCACATTTTCTATGTTCCGTTACCCATCAGGCAATGAACCACATAGTGAAGAACACGGATTTTGGAAAACCGGCGATACGGTCCTGGTTAGACTTGAAACAATTGATGTTGTCGCATTTGATGCAGTTTTAAGTTTCGAGTCAGCTTACTCTGCTCAGGGTAACCCTTTCGCTCCACCTACGAATGTTCTATCTAATATTGAAGGAGGATTAGGGTGGTGGATAGCCTATGGTGCTTCTGTTGACACAGTTTTCTGTGGACTTTAACTATCTTGCTATCATGAAAATGATTTTTCAAAAAAACTTCTTCGCCTTACTTGCTTTAGGACTTCTAAATCAGAATAATATTCTAGCCCAAACAGTAGAATCTGAGGTTTGGCCAGTAACAAATGTTACTATCCACGAGTCTGGAGCACATGTATCGCATGCTGGTTTAGCGAATTTTTCTGGCTCAAACACAGAAATAGAAGTATTAGGTGTCGCCAATGACATTCTCTCTTCGACCATACAGATAAACTTACAACCCGGTGTCACTCTTCAATCAATGCGTTATGAAGTTAGGGATAGAAAAGGAATTAGATCTACGAAACTTGTAAGTATCACTGACTCTATAACCCTTCTAGATTATAATAAACGAGTTTTAGAAGTTCAAATCGAAGCGCTATTAGAGGAGAAACAATTTCTTATTGCTAATCGGGAAATAGGCTCACAGCAAGAAGTGTTGTTAGTTGATGATGTTATTGAAATGGCTGATTTTTTAAGGGAACGCAATCTTGACTTAGGTTTAGAAATTCTTGAGGCACAGGTTGTGGTGCAAATCATACACGAGGAGTTAATAAAGCTAGTCTTGCAAAAAAACGAGTTGCTCAGTCTTGGAGCTGATAAAGAGGGGGTTATACATTTGAAACTAAATAATAGTCCTTCGAGCCCTAAGACTTCTCTGATAACCCTGAGCTATTTAACTCAGTCAGCAAGTTGGTGGCCAGAGTACGAAGTTAATTATGACGCTGCTTCTGTAACGTTTCATCGTAATGCATTCATTCTTCAATATTCAGGAGTTGATTGGACTGGAGCTGATATTATGTTAGTGAGTGGTAAGCCTTCAGGTTCCCTTAGCCCAGCAGAATTTACTGACTGGGTAGTTTCCACTATTGATAAATCAAATATCTCGATGCGTGGATCTAGATCAGACGGTGCTTCTGTGATTATTGATGGTGTGCAAGTAATGGAGGTCTTTGAGTCCGATGAAGAGTTCCAGGATGATACTTTCGCTGGGTCAGCTCGTTTTCATTTCGCGGTTCAGCCTAACACTACAGTGAAAAGTGATGGCAAGCCAATAAGAGTTAAGATTAATGAGTTTAACCTTTCTGGAGATGTTCGTTACTATGCTGCTCCTGCAGTTAGTTCAGAAGCTTATATTACCGTAAGATGTCCAGATTGGATAGGTAATGACTTAATAACTGGCTGGGCTCAAGTTGTCTCAGGTAATTCTTACCTCGGTGGTTTTAACATGGAGGTTCCTACTGTTGGCGATACTTTAATCCTGCCATTAGGAGCGAATCCACATGTGCTTTGCTCTAGAGAACTTAAAGCAGAGGACAGTAAGTCTTCTGTTTTTGCTGGTAAGAAGACTGTAGTCCAAACCTGGGAACTTACCGTAGAAAACGATAGTGATGATCATATAAGTGTGGATTTAGTAGAAAATCTGCCACGAACATCTAACAGAGACTCTGTGATTGAATTAACTGTTGTGGCTTCAGAAGGAGGGATAGTAGATAATATCAACCACGAAGTAGTATTTGCTCTTGAATTAGAGCCATTCGAGAAGAGAGTTGTAACTGTGGTTATTACTGCTAAATACCCGTCTTCAGCTAGGATTAATAATTTCTAAAATTCGCTTTGCAACTTCTTTAGAAGCTCCACTGTCACCTAATTTTTTCCGAATTTCCTCAAATCCTTTCAATTGAGCTGATGGATTATCGGCTATAGTTTTCAGGCAGTTGGTAATATTGTTTGAAGTACAATCTCCTTGTATCAGTTCTGGCACGAGCTCTCTTCCTAGAATTAGGTTAGGTAATCCTATATGCTCCACATTTACAACAGCCTTAGCAGCTAAAAAGGTCAGTTTGCTTGTCTTATATACCAAAACATGCGGCGTGTCTAACAGTGCTGCTTCAAGTGTAGCAGTACCTGAAGTGATGAGAGCAATTTCAGACCTTTTAAGCAACTCTCTTGTTTCACCAAAAACTACATTGACCCCTGCGTCATTTGCAGTTTTATAGTCCTGTGAATCTAATCCCGGCGCACCTGCAATCACAATGGTAAAACCATCAATCTTGGCTGCAGCTTCAATCATGACAGGCAATATTTTTTTAATCTCCTGTTTTCTCGAACCTGGAAGAAGAGCCAAAACTTTAGTTTTTTCGCTTTGCTCTTTTACAACACCTATTGAATCTAAAAGAGGATGGCCACAGTAAATAGAATTCACACCGCCACTTTTAAGAAGTTCATCCTCAAATGGAAGTATAGGGAAAACTGCAGTGTAGTTTTCTGCTAATTGCTTTATTCGTCCAGCTTTCCAAGCCCAAATCTTTGGAGCAACTAATTGAAAAGTATTAATCCCTTTTTTATGAGATTTTTTAGCAATTCTCATATTAAAACCGGGGAAGTCAACTAGAATTAACGCATCAGGATTAAATGCCTCAATTTCTTCCCAACACCTGTTGAGATTCCCTGTAATCTTTTTAAGATTAGCAAGGACCTCATATAGCCCCATAAAAGCTAGCTCCCTATAGTGCTTTGTTATCTCTACACCAGAAGCTGTCATTTCTGCGCCACCCCATCCCCGTATCTCAACACTCGCTATCATTTTTAACTCTCTAGCTACGAGAGCGCCATAAATATCTCCAGAGGCTTCTCCGGCTACAATAAATATTTTTTGCTTTCTACGAGGCATAAATTTCTAATATGATATGCCTGCTTGCATTTGTAGCCAAATAACAATAGGCACTGATATCATAATAACCATCATTATCCCCTTACAAAACTTCATCATATCTAACTTAATCCCGATAAAAAATATGAGTATGTTAGATATAGTGCTAATAGTCACGAAGTTGTCTGTTACCATAGAGTAGGTAGAGAGTTTTGCGAAATCGAACAGGCTATGGCCAGCAGATACAGACCAGTAAACCCCAAATATTAATAGGCCTAAAAATCCTCCGATTATTCCCGAGATCACTCCTCCAATAATAGTGTCTAGCTTCTTTTTCATTTGCCGCCTAGTTTAATACCCCAAGAATTTAATTCTGAAATAGCATGATGCGCTGTTAGATCAAACTGAGTTGGGACGATTGAAGCAAAACCCTGTGACAATGCATATTCATCTGTGTCCTCTCCCTTGTCAGGGTTAGTGAAAGTTCCTTTTAGCCAGTAATAGATTTCTTTATTCGGCGCTATTCGCTCTTCAAACTCGTCTTCCCAATACCCAGCTGATTGTCTACATATTTTCACGCCCTTAAGTTCTTTCTCTGTAACCTTAGGGATATTTACATTCAGACAAACTCCTTTAGGTAGGCCTCTTTCAAGTACCTCTTTGCACATCATTCTTGCAACTTTCTTTGCGGCAGCAAAGTCTGCATCTGGACTGTGGTCCAAAAGAGAAAACCCAATAGCGGGAATGCTCTCTACGGCACCTTCTACTGCTGCTGACATAGTGCCAGAATAAATAACATTTATCGAACTGTTGCTTCCGTGATTAATCCCACTAATTAATAGGTCTGGTTTTCTGTCCAAAATCTTATATATAGCCAGTTTGACACAATCTACTGGTGTCCCGGAGGTGCTATGAGCTGTCACGCCATCAACGGGAAAGCGGCACTTTTTTATCCTTAAAATATCTCCGATAGTTACAGCATGACCCATTCCAGATTGAGGGCTATCAGGAGCCACAACATGGACTTCACCTAAGTCAGAAACAGACTCGGCTAGAGCAGTAATCCCCCTAGAGGTAATCCCGTCGTCGTTTATGATTAGTATAAGCTTACGCACGTTCAGGGATTCTAGTTAATGCTTCTAAGAAGAACCCCCAAAACTTCTGTACGGATGATATCTGAACACATTCGTCGGGGCTGTGTGCCCCTCTGATATTAGGCCCGAATGACGCCATGTCCATATCTGGATAGTTGGTGCCTAAAATCCCACACTCTAGTCCGGCATGGCATGCCATTACCTTCGGGTCTTCATTATATCTCTCAACATAAAGCGCTCTTAACATCTCAACTGCAGCTGAAGAAGGATTAGGTGTCCATCCTGGATATGCTCCTCCTCTTACAGTTGTAAGTCCAGCTAAAGTAAATGCAGACTCTATAGATCTAGCGTGATCCCATTTCTCTGAATCCACAGAACTTCTGTTTAAACACTTAATATTTACTTCACCACTCCCTACGTCTATAAATGCTAAATTGTTTGAGGTTTGGACTAGCCCTTCGATATCCGGACTCATCCTGTGAATACCCGCTGGGCAAGTCTGAATAGCAAGCAATAGTGCGTTCTGCACATCTTCAGGAAGTGCTTTAGGTGGAGTGTCTTTAGTAGTCCAAGTAATAGTCAGCCCTGGGTCCGTTGTTTTGTATTCCGCACTTAAATCGTTAGCCGTAGCTTGAAGTGCGGTCTCTAGTTTCTCAAGATCGTCTTTAGACAGTACAATCAATGCATTAGATTCACGTGGAATTGCATTCCTTAATCCGCCGCCATGCATTTCGCTAACTCTAAAGTCAACACTTTCTAAAGCCTCTAAAAGAACGCGGTTAATCAACTTGTTAGCGTTAGCTATCCCCTTGATGATATCCATTCCACTATGGCCGCCATTTCCACCTTTAACTACGATATTGAGACCGGTGTTTCCATTGTTTACCGTTTCTTCAGGGGTGTATGTGCCAGACGAGGTTAAATCGACGCCACCGGCACAGCCGATGCTTATCTCATCATCATCTTCGGTGTCAAGATTTAAAAGTATAGTTGCGTTAAGGAATCCGCCTTTAAGGCCTAAAGCACCGGTCATCCCAGTTTCTTCATCGATAGTGAAAAGCGCTTCTAAGGGCGGGTGTGGAATGTCGTCGCTTTCAAGAACAGCTAGAATAGAAGCTACACCTATTCCATTGTCAGCACCTAGGGTTGTACCCTCAGCTCTTACCCAATCACCATCAATATACATTCTTATCCCTTCAGTCATAAAATCGAACACGGTGTCGTTGTTTTTCTGGCACACCATATCCACATGACTTTGCAGAACAACTGTTTGGCGATTTTCCATACCTACTGTTGCTGGCTTTCGCATTAGAATATTTTCAACTTGGTCTTGAGAAACTTCCAGACCGTGTTCCTTGCCCCAAGAGACTAGCCAAGCACAAACTCGTTCCTCGTGTTTTGAAGGTCTGGGTATGGCATTTAGGTCTGCAAACCTGTTCCAAAGTGAGCTAGGTTTTAATTCGCGAATTGGTGAAGACATTGCGGTTTGAGATTTTTCTGTTTAGGATTTGCAAGTTAGGACAGATTCCTCGTTAAAAACGGTTGAATAATTGTGGAAAAAGTCGAGTATTTTCAGGGGAAAGTCGATAGCGGTTTTCACTAACTTGTGCCTCTTCATGGCAGAACAAATTAGCTATACAGAGGATAACATTAGATCCCTATCGTGGAAGGAGCATATTCGTATGCGCCCTGGTATGTACATCGGTAAAATTGGTGACGGTAAAGATGCTGATGACGGTATCTATGTGCTTCTAAAAGAGGTGGTGGATAACAGCGTAGATGAGTATACCATGGGAAATGGTAAAACCATAGAGGTTAAGATTAAAGATGGCGAGGTAAAAGTGAGAGACTATGGTCGGGGTATTCCATTAGGTAAAGTCGTTGACTGTGTATCTAAGATTAATACAGGAGGTAAGTACGATTCTAGAGCTTTTAAGAAAACGGTGGGGCTTAATGGAGTCGGAACTAAAGCTGTGAATGCGCTGTCTTCAAATTTTATTGTTGAGAGTATTAGGGCAGAAGAATCTAAGAGCGCTACGTTCTGTATCGGGGAACTTATATCGGATGACCCCATTGAAGATTCTGTTAAAAGAACTGGTACCATTATCACATTCACGCCAGATGATGAAGTGTTTAAATCCTATAAATACAGGATGGAACACGTTGAGAAATTATTGTGGAATTATGCTTATCTTAACACTGGACTATCGATTTACCTAAATGGTGATAAGTTTAAGAGTGACAGAGGTTTACTAGATTTACTTGAGTCAGGAATGGATGGTACTCCTCGATATCCTGTTATCCATATTAAGGGTGAGGATATTGAAGTTGCTCTCACTCACTCTGATGCTTATGGAGAAGATATTCAGAGCTTCGTAAATGGTCAATACACTCCTCAAGGGGGAACACATCAGGCCGCTTTTAGAGAGGCTTATGTTAAAGTTGTAAGAGACTTTTTCGGTAAAGATTACGATACTGGTGATATCAGGTCGGGGATAGTTTGTGCTGTGAGTGTTAAAGTAGAGGAGCCTGTTTTTGAATCCCAAACAAAGACGAAACTCGGTTCTAGCGAAATGGGACCTAAGGGACCTACTCTAAAGACATTTATGTTCGACTTTCTTAAAAGGGAGTTCGATAATTTTCTACATAGAAATCCAGAAACGGCTCAAGCCCTTCAGGCTAGGATACTTCAGAATGAACGCGAACGAAAGGATTTGGCAGGAATAAAAAAACTTGCAAGGGCGAGAGCGAAAAAGGCATCACTACACAACAAGAAACTACGCGATTGTAGAGTTCATTTAAATGATAAGAAGGATAGAAATGAAGATTCCACACTCTTTATTACTGAGGGCGATTCTGCTTCTGGGTCTATCACTAAAGCTAGAGATGTTGTTTCACAAGCTGTATTCTCTCTAAAGGGAAAACCACTCAATTGTCATGGACTAACAAAGAAAATAGTCTACCAAAACGAAGAGTTTAACCTCCTTCAATCGGCATTAAATATTGAGGATAATCTAGAGCAGCTACGATATAACAAAGTTGTAATTGCTACCGATGCCGATGTAGATGGTATGCATATTCGTTTACTACTAATCACTTTTTTTCTCCAATTCTTCCCTGAATTAGTTAAGAGGGGTCATTTGTATGTTCTTCAAACTCCATTATTCAGAGTTAGGAATAAGAAGGAAACGATATACTGTTATGATTCAATTGAAAAGAAAGCGGCGCTCGATAAAATCGGCGTAAGAGCTGAAATAACTCGATTTAAGGGACTTGGAGAGATTAGTCCAGATGAGTTTTCTCACTTTATTGGAGAGGATATAAGAATTGATCCTGTGGTTGTAGGTCGTGATGCGAATCTTCAAGACATGTTAAATTTCTTCATGGGTAAGAACACGCCAGACAGACAGAAATTTATTATCGATAATCTTAGAGTAGAAAAAGATGATGCAATTAAAGCAGATACAGATGATGATTCTGTAGAAGCAGCATCAAGTGCCGTTTTAGAAGAACCATCAGTAGAATCGTCAGAAACAGCCTAGAGGTATGATCGATACAGTAAACACAGACGATAACCAAGAAGAGAGGGATGAGGACTTCTCTCATGGAGAAGATGGCGGTCATAGTGATGAGATGGATCATGTCGTCAAAGTACATGGTATGTACAATGATTACTTTCTTGATTATGCATCTTATGTAATTTTAGAAAGAGCTGTTCCTCATCAGTATGATGGACTTAAGCCCGTACAGAGGCGGATACTCCATTCTCTTGATGAGATGGATGATGGAAGGTTCCATAAAGTTGCAAATGTCATAGGTAATACTATGAAATTCCACCCTCATGGTGATGCTAGTATAGGTGATGCGATGGTTCAAATAGGCCAAAAAGAACTTCTTCTAGACTGCCAGGGTAACTGGGGTAACATTCTCACTGGAGACAGAGCGGCTGCACCGAGATACATAGAGGTGAGGCTGAGTAAATTCGGTAAGAAGGTTCTGTTTAATTCAAAAACCACAACTTGGTTAGCTTCATATGATGGTCGTAATCAGGAGCCAGAAACTGAGCCGGTAAAATTCCCGCTTTTGCTAGCTCAGGGAGTCGAAGGGATAGCAGTGGGTTTGGCTTGTAAAATACTGCCGCATAACTTCCATGATCTGATAGACGCGAGTATTGCCACGCTTCAAGGGAAGCAATTTAAGCTTGTGCCTGATTTTCCGAGTGGTGGAATGGCTGATGTTGAGCTTTACAACGACGGATTGAGGGGAGGCAGAATTCGTGTGCGAGCGAAAATAGATAAGCTTGACAATAAAACATTGATTGTGCGTGAGGTTCCTTTCGGGGTGACGACAAGTTCATTGATTGACAGCATTCTTAAGGCTAACGATAAGGGAAAGATTAAAATAAAAAAGGTTGAAGACAACACAGCTAATGTTGTGGAGGTCGTAGTTCATCTAGCGAATAATGTAAGCCCGGATAAGATGCTGGATGCTCTTTATGCGTTTACGGATTGTGAAGTTAGTCTTGCTCCCAACGCATGTGTGATACTTGATGATAAGCCTCAGTTTATAGGTGTCACAGAGATTCTCGTAAAGTCTGCCGAAAGAACTAAGTATCTTATTGGTAGAGAGCTAGATATAGAGTTAAGTGAATTGCAAGAGTCTTGGCATTTTTGTTCTTTAGAAAAAATATTCATTGAAAATAGAGTCTATAGAGATATTGAGGAATGTGAAACATGGGAGGAGATTCTAGAAAACATTCACAAGGGATTGAAACCTCACATTAAGCATTTGCTGAGATCTGTGACAGATGAAGATGTTACAAGGTTAACTGAAATTAGGATTAAGAGAATTTCTAAATTTGATGCCTTTAAGGCAGACAAGAAGATTGCTGGTATAGAGGATGCTATGGCTACTGTTAAACATCATCTCGCTAATCTAACGGATTATACTATTGACTGGTTTAAGACGCTTAAAAAGGACTTTGGGGCTGGAAAAGAGAGAAAGACAGAGTTAAGAACGTTTGATACAATCGATAGATCTAAAGTGGCAGTAGCTAACTCAAAACTTTATGTTCAAGCCGAAGATGGATTTGTGGGCACTGGTCTAAAGCGTGGTGAAGGTAAATTTATTTGCGATTGTAGTGATATTGACGATATTATTGTTTTTAGACAAGATGGAGTCATGCAAGTAAGTAAAGTCAGTACTAAAGCTTTCTTTGGTAAGGATATCATTCATGTCGCAGTTTGGAAGAAAGGAGATGCAAGAACTACTTACAATGTAATCTATCATGATGGTTTCACTGGAAGAAGCATGGTGAAGAGATTTAATGTGAAATCTATTACAAGGGATAGAGAATATCCAGTCACTAAAGGAACACCGAAATCGAAACTATTATACTTCTCTGCAAACAGAAATGGAGAGGCAAAAATAGGAACGGTTTACTTACGTAAAAACACTAAGCTAAAGAAACTCAAGCTCAACTTAAACTTCTCAGATATTAGCATTAAGTGTAGAGCTTCAGGGGGTAACATAGTTTCAAAATTTCCTATAAATAGAATAGACCTCAAGGAGTCAGGAGTTAGCACTTTAGGAGCAAGGAAGGTTTGGTATGATGAGACAGTTAGGCGTCTTAATGGAGAAGGTAGGGGAGTGTTCTTAGGAGAATTTAACGCAGATGATAAAGTCATGGCATTACAGTCTGATGGTGTGTATTCGCTAACGAGTTTCGATTTCAGTACTCACTTTGATGATAAGATGATGACAGTTGAGAAGTGGGATGCTGAAAGACCCGTTTCAGCGATCTACTTTGACGGTGAGAAAGATGATTGGTTCGTAAAACGTTTCCTTCCAGAATTATCCCTAAAACCGGTGAGTTTCATTACCGAGCACGACTCCTCAAGGCTTGCTTTTGCTACATCATTATACCACCCCCAAGCCAGGGTTAAGTACAACAGAAGGTTTAAGCATACTAGAGACAGAGAAGATGAGATAGTAGAAATGAGAGGTTTTATTACAATTAAAGGTGTGAAAGCTTTGGGTAATAAGCTTAGCTCATTACCTATCACAGAAGTTTTGCTTGAAGCCCCTAATAATGAGCTTGAATTAGATACAGCTAGGGGTATATCTGAAGCAAGACGGGCTGACGATATTATTTTATCTGAGACGGTTTCAGTTTCAACTGAGGAAGAAGCTCTGGAGGTTGTAGATATAGCCAAAGAGGGTGATGGGTTGTCTGATGAATCTCCTGAGACTGAAGAAGGTCAGGGTTCTCTTTTTTAATAGTTGAATTTTGAGAGTAGAGAGAGGGAAGGGCCCTTGGCCCAAATCTAATGACGAAGTTTCAGTAAAACTTTGGTTTATCTCGCGTCTAGAAAGTGGGGTGGAAATAGACGAAAGAGAGCCTATTGCGAGACTTTGTTTAGAGAATGTAAGTGGTAAGTCTAAAGGTGAACGATTGATGGATGATTATAAATATCCAGAATCCGTTTTAGAGAAATTGTCAATCATAGCAGGTAAACTATTGGAACATGAGCCGATACAATATATTCTGGGGTCTACATTTTTTGATGGCTTAGAAGTAAAAGTTGATAGCAGGGTGTTAATTCCACGTCCTGAAACAGAGGAGTTAGTGATGCATGTCGCGACAATATTAAAGCCTGACTTTACTGGCCATTTGTTAGATATAGGAACTGGTTCTGGATGTATAGCTATCGCACTGAAACATAGATTCAAGGGGTCTAGAGTGTATGCTGCCGATGTGAGTGAGGGTGCTATAGAAGCAGCCATTATTAACGCAGAGGACAATAACTGTAAAGTGAGTTTTGTTTGTTCTAACGTACTTAGTGAGAGGCCGTATAATGATATGGTTTTTGATGCTGTAGTATCAAACCCACCATACATTCCATTTAACGAAGCCAAGTCATTGTCCGATCGAGTGCACTTAAAAGAACCTTCTGTTGCTTTATTTGTGGATGATTCAGATCCATTAATATTTTACAAGAGAATAATTTATCTGTGTGAATGGGGAATGTTAATGGATGGTGGTTTGTTAGCGATGGAATGCCATACAGATTATGCATCTTCTGTTGAGAGGTTATTAAATAAAAGTGAGCGTTGGGGGATGGTAGATGTTGTTAATGATTTACAGGGTCTTCCTAGGCACGTTATCGCACGACTTGAGCTATCTTGACAACGATGTCTGAACGACTAAATAAAGAAGATGCCAGGTTGAAAATATTAAGCCTTCGTGATGAGCTTCACGAGCATAATCACCTGTACTATAATAAAGCAGAGCCCCTTATCAGTGACAAGGAGTTTGACGAATTGATGAAGGCGCTGGAATCATTGGAGGCTATTCATCCTGAGTTCGAAGATGAATTGTCACCCACAAAACGACCAGGCGGGGATGCAGTTGATGGGTTCGATAAAATATCTCATGAACATCCCATGCTTTCTCTTTCAAACACTTACAACGAAGAGGAAGTAGAAGAGTGGATGGCAAGAGTTGAAAAAGGACTAGAAGATGAGGATGTTGTATATGTAATGGAACTCAAATACGATGGTGTAGCTATCAGTTTGAAATACAAAGGAGGGCGTCTAAAGGCTGCGATAACAAGAGGTGATGGCGTAACGGGTGAAGATGTCACTAACAATGTGAAGACAATTAATACCATCCCACTTTTACTTAGAAAAGGTTCACCTGAAGAATTTGAGATTAGAGGTGAGATATTCTATCCTTTTGAAGAATTTATGATTTTAAATTCGCAAAGAGAGGATAGTGGGTTGCCGCTTTTTGCAAACCCTAGGAATACAGCATCAGGCACCTTAAAGATGCAGGACAGCAGGAAAGTAGCAAAACGCAAACTCGACTGCATGATGTATGGGGTTATTGCTAAGGGAGCCTCTGATGGTCATCGAGAGGACGTGGAGTTAGCTAAATCTTGGGGTTTTAGGACTCCAGATGAGAAGCTTAAAATGATTTCCACTAGTAATGATGCTCGCGGGGTTATGGACTTTATTGCTTTTTGGAATACAGAAAGACATAAATTACCATTTGCAATAGATGGAGTAGTCATAAAAGTTGATAGATATGATCAGCAGGAGCGTTTGGGATTAACCTCTAAAAGTCCCAGGTGGGCAATTTCATATAAGTTTGAGACAGAGAGAGTAAGAACGAAACTGTTAGATGTAGTTTATCAAATAGGTCGTACTGGAGCGATTACACCCGTAGCTGTATTGGAGCCAGTACAACTAGGTGGGACAACAGTTAAACGTGCATCATTACACAATGCAGATCAAATCTCACGCCTAGACCTTCATGACAATGACTATGTTTATGTAGAGAAGGGAGGAGAAATAATACCTAAAATTGTGGGAGTTGATACTTCCGCAAGATCCGTCGTGGTAGACATGTTCAGTCAAATATCCTTCCCCGATACCTGCCCTGATTGTTCTACTTTGTTGGATCGAGAAGAAGGGGAGGTTGCTCACTTCTGTCCTAATACCTCTGGCTGTAGCACTCAAGTAAAGGGAAGAATAAATCACTTCATCAGTAGGAAGTCCATGAATATAGACGGACTTGGCACTGAGACGATTTCACAATTAGCTGAAGCGGATTTAATAAGGGATGTGAGTTCGTTATATGAGTTAAAAATCGAACAATTACTTCCTCTTGAGCGTATGGCTACAAAGTCAGCAGAGAAGTTAATTGCTGGCGTTAAGTTGAGTAAAATGGTTCCTTTTGAGAGAGTTGTCTTCGCTCTAGGAATAAGATATGTAGGGGAAACCGTAGCGAAAAAACTAGCTAAAGCCTTTGGTGATATTGACTCACTTATGGGTGCAACGATTGAAGAACTTGAAGAGGTTGATGAAATAGGTTCAAGGATCGCTTTGAGTCTGACAGAATTCTTTAGTGTTGAGGAGAATTGTGCACTGATTGTTAAGCTCAAAGGATGTGGGCTTCAAATGGAAGTTAAAACCATGGAAGGGGCAACAAATAAACTTGAAGGGATGTCAATAGTAGTAAGCGGTGTGTTCGTTATTCATGACAGAGTTGGAATTAAAAAGATAATAGAATTGCATGGTGGCCGTGTTAGTAGCTCAATTTCTAAAAAGACTACGTTTATAGTTGCCGGTGAGAAAATGGGACCAAGCAAAAAAGAGAAAGCGGAAAAACTAGGTGTAGAAATAATATCTGAGGAAGAGCTACTTGAAAAGGTGGGGTAGACTTTAGTCTGAAAAAATTTGTAATACACCCTTGTAATTTCCCTGTTGGATGTCTACGCACGTAGATTTATAATAAACATTTATCAGATATGTACCGCTGTGTAGCATGTGCTCATGTGATCTACCATCCCAAGTAACAGGCTCCCCATTGTTTTTAAATACTAATTGCCCCCATCTGTTGTGAACGGTAAGTTCATAGACATCAAGTACTTGCAAAGGGTTAATGTTCAGCAATGAAACTTCTGTAAAAAAGGGCCGTAGCACTTCATTGTCACCATCATCGTTAGGTGTAATTACATTGGGAAATTTTATAGAAGAAATGTCTATAAATGCAAATTCATCCTGTTCTACCGATACCTCCTCAGAAGTTGTAGAACATCCGTTTTCACTAAAAGTAATCGTAAGATAATACTCTCCGGGCAAAGGAGATGTGGGGTTTATATTCCAGGGGTCGGATAATCCGCCACCCTCACTCCATGACCATTCAATAATGTTCTCGTAACCCCAGGGTTCTATTACGGTTCCAACAATTTGTACACTTGGAGTTTCACACGAAACAATACCGTTAGGATAGCCTAGGTAGATTTCTGGATATGTAAAATCTTCCGCTACGATAATTGAGCTAGAATTGAGACATCCATTTGTGGGGTTAGTCACATTTAATGTGTAGGTTCCACCTGAAGTGATAGTAGGAGAGGCCATGTCAGGACTGCCGAAAAACGACCCGTCCTCAGTTTCCCAATAAAATTGAGCGTTGTCGTTATCTGAACTGCCTTGTAACGTACCGGTAGGAGTGTAGCAATTGAGTATCTCAGTTGAGCTAATCAATGATGAATATGAAAGAGTGTCTATTATTATCTCTTGAGTGTCCTCAGCGGAACATTCACCATCTTCCGATACTACGTTAACTAGGTATACACCACTAGTTGAGGTTGTGGCATTAAAACCATCGATTACATCATACTCACCATCCTCATAAGCTGTCCAAGTAATATCAGTGTTAGGATAGTTAGTTATTGCAGCAAAAGTGATTTCAGGAAAATCACATGTGATAGCAGTTGAGGTTGAATATAATTCCACATCAATAGGTTCAACAATAACGGCAATAGAGTTTACCTGAACATCGCCGCAAAAGTCCGTGTAAGTAACCGTGTAAACTTGTGTACTTGGTGGGTTCGCTGTAGGGTTGAAAACATTAGAGTTGTCTAAGAAGTCTGAAGGAACCCATGTGAATGTAGAGTTTATATCACCCCCAGCTATTAATTGGGTGGAATTTCCAGGGCAAATATTAAGGTCAGCAGATGGACTTACGTTTTCATACAAACATACAGATTGAGAGTTGTATAAACTTCCCGTAGAAGCTGTAAATCCCCACCAAACTTCACTTTCCCCACCAAAGACATCGTCAATAAGATTTATCGTGGTGCCTAAGCGAAATTGACAATCAAAGTAGACATCTACTTGGAAAGTGGATGGATTCCATCTTATTGTAATTGCGTGGTTTAAACCATCTTCTATTTCTTGAGTCACTTCATTAGCTAATACAGGTCCGGCTAATGAATTAGTGTTGTTGTGGTTTACGTTTCCGTTTATATGTATTGCGATATGATCTTCATACATATCACCTATTCCCTTGTTGTGGAATGTGTCAAATTCAATACCTAGGCTAGGGGTAAGATTACCGTAACCCATACCAATTCCAGCGTTACCCAGAGCAGTTGAGCTTTCGTTTTGTAAAACAAACATCATGCCGTCAGCACCAGGAATCTCACCGGGCTCATTGTTTAAGTCGCCGAAATTCATTGTGAACTGTAACTCGAATGCTTCATTAAGATCTATGAGCTCTTCATACCAAATAGACCCCATCTGGTTCGTAGTTTCTGCAGTGAGCTGATAGCAATTGCTACCCATGTCTATACCATCGCCCTGCAGCGAGTATTGAGCTTGGAGAGATGCTGAAGTGCACCACATAACAATATGAAAAAGTAAAAGGTTCCTCATTAAGCATTGCAAATTACTTAATTTCTCTGATTGACCCATTGTTTTATTAGAAATTAACGTGAAATTTTAAATTCACTCTTCTTCCCGTAAGGTAGTTAGGTATAGCGTACAAACGGCCGTTGATGTCTTCAATCCAAGTGTGGCTAATCGTGTTGTTTATTGCGAGTAGATTGAATACCTCTAGTGAAACGTAACCACTTACGCTGTTGCGTTTAGATGAAGTGAATAGCTCCTTAGAAAACCCCAAATCGACTCTTCTATATGCTGGCGTTCTTAATACGTCTTGATAGCGATTCATAGTTGGTGGACCATAGGGAAGGCCAGTTCCAAAAAACAAACTTAATAGCACTTTGTAATCGGGATTGCGTGGCATTTCATCTTGGAATAAAAGGCTAACGCTTAGACGCTGGTCGCTAGGGCGTGGAAGTGATCCTGGCTCTATAAATATTGTGTCTAAAGCGTTGTCGTTCCATGTGTATCCAGGTATTATAAAAGCACTTTCGTTAGCTATCCTCTCTCCTGTTTTATCAACCTTAAGTAATTCATTGTATAGCTCTAGGTAGAAGTCGTCAGATAGATTCTCCTGGGTTTTAAGAGCGCTGATTCTCATCCAGCTTTGAATGCCCTCAATAAATTCTCCATTAAGCATTATGTCTATACCAGTAGCGTATCCACTGGAATTATTTGTGGCATAATAGCGCTGTCTAACATTTTCTACTTCGTAGGGAATGAGTTGGTCCAAATCCTTATAATACATCTCTCCCACAAACATAAATGGACGTTCGAACATCGTGAATTCGTGATCAACTCCAGTCACAAAATGTATAGCTCTTTGAGGTTTAATGTCAGGGTTAAGGACTCCATCTACTCCTCTCATTTCTCTATAGAAAGGTGGTTGCCAATAATATCCACTAGAAATACTCCAGGTTGTTAAGGGGCTTTTTTTACTGATATAACTAATATGTGCTCTAGGTCCTCCCACAAGATGAGTGTTAGAATTTTCTGAATTCGAGGTTTGTAGGTTCCAAAGGTGTAGACGGGCACCTAAATGAGCGTTTATAGCTCCTCTCTTTGTAGTAATAGTCCATGTGTCTTGTGCAAAGCAAGTGATACGATTAGATCTAGCTTCATTTGACGCCTTTAGAAGATTGTTTATAATTAGCGACTGCGGAACCTGAGCAGACGGGTCGATAAAACCTACGCTATCTAATGGGTGAGGTGAGATGAAATCAGCAGAGTCAACAAACGACCATTCAGATAGCTCATCTAGTATTAATTCTGTTTGGGCTTTAATACCATATTCAATGAAATGCCCACTCTTTTCAAGGTTCACAGAGCCTTTAATTGCAGTTGATATCACAGTTGCCTCGAGTTGATTACGAGCGTGGTTTAAGAATCCGCCTACCCCTAAATTCCCAGCTGCTTCACCGAAATCATCCGATCCTGGGTCTAGTTCCAAATCATCAAGTCTGTAATACCCCAAAATGTCAAATGACTCCGTTTCTACAGTTCTAAAAGCCGAAGAGATCCATCTAAATCTCGTGTTTTCAGTAACCCGCTCTAGAGCTAACGCTCCGAAGCCCGTCTGATAAGAGGTTTTCTCAATACCATCGAAGTAGATAGTAAGTCTTAATGCTTCGTTTATGGTACCTACGTCTGTCTCTCTTGTCTGAGGTGTGAATTGGTAATCATTCTCTCCATATACACCTAGAAGCTGTACTTCCCAAGGGCCGTATCCGTCAGGGTCCCAAGTGATATATGTTTGGGCGTCAAGGTATGTGGGCTTATACTCCCCACTTTCGTCTAAAGAACCCAGAACGTAAGAGTTGTTCCTGTATCTAATACCGGTGTTAATTTTAAATTTCCCGTTAGCAGAAAGATCATCGTGCTGGATTTGTGCACCCAGTAGACTCACTGTTGCTTGGGTAGAGCGTTTAATAGGTTTACGGTAGTGTATATCGAGAACGGAACTCATTTTATCTCCGTATTTGCTCTCAAATCCACCAGCACTAAAATTAATTCTTTGTACCATATCTGGGTTTGGGAATGATAGGCCTTCTTGTTGGCCCGAGCGTACAAGGAAAGGTCTGTACACTTCGATATCATTTACATAGACTAGGTTTTCATCGAAACTTCCACCCCTAACATTATATGAACTTGAGAGTTCACTTGTAAAATTAACAGGTGCTTGCAGAAGCACATCTTCAATAGTACCTCTAGGAGTAGGGATGCGGCTTGCGATGAGTGGATCTATCCTTCTTATAGTCACGTCAGTTCTGCCGTCGCTTAGAACCTCAGCTTCACCAATCTTTATAGTGCTTTCTAAAATAAAATTAACTAGTGCTCTTTTAGTCGCGCCTAGCTCTATTGAATACTCTACTGTTGTGTAACCCACCATCGAGCATTTAAGAGTCCACGGCCCTTTATGTGGTAGTTTTAGTGAGAATAAACCGTTCTCGTCTGAAAACGAACCTAGTTGTGAGTTTTCTAGAATATAGACTGATGCTCCGGGTAGTGTTTCGCCATCTATTCCGTGGACTATGCCGGTAATGGTGAATTCATACTCAGATGTTTGAGCTTGTGATAAAACACTAGTAAACATTGAAGTGAGCAGAAGTAATATGTATTTGAGCCTCAACATAGTTCCTATTCTCTTCCTAGGTCACCATTTCTAAGGGCTTGTATAAATTTTGCCCAAGCAACGGGGTTGAGTAAGTTATTTGTTTGGCCGTGGCTTTGAATATCTTGCTGTATGGATATCTGTCGTAATTGTTCTGTTGCAGATGCTTGTCCATCTAATCCTATATCGACTAGTCTGTCATAGATTTCGAAAGGATCTGCAGCCATATTTCCTGGAGCAAATTCATTTTCATCTAGACCTAAAGCCATAAATTCTTGTTTGAAACGTTCGCGTGATGGCCATGGGTAAACAAATGCCTGGTTTACCATAACTGTATCGTGACTCATAGCTTGAACTATACTGACTCGGTTTCTCTCTCCACCGTCGGGAATAATTACACTTCTGGATATATACCCAGTGCTAGAGAATTGTATAGTATCACCTTCAAGGGCTGGAATGCTGAAGAATCCATTGACGTCTGTCATGGTCCCTCTTTGGTCTCTAGCCCTGTAAACAGTGGCGTAGGGGAGAGGGAAAAGCGAATCTCCAGTTACTACAAGGCCGCTCACCTGCACAACACTTACCTCCGTCGTGTCTGTAATAGCGAATCCATTAGGGCTGCATGCTATCAGTATGAAGCTGGTTAGAATTATATGTAAGATGTAATATCTAGTCATATTTATTAGGCTTGTTCAGTTTTAAATTCACTGGTAATGTGAAATGTGATGTCGGGGAAGTTATTCATTTCCATCTGTAGTAGAAACTGTGATGGTGCTAAGTACACCTCATTACCATCCTTGTCTGAGACAATGTCGTTCGCTTTAATGCGTCTGAATTCGCTCATTTTATCGGGGTTGTCAGAAACGATCCAACATGCTTTGTGGTAAGGTTTTGATTGGAATTCACACTTAGCGCCATATTCGTGTTCTAGTCTGTATTGAATTACTTCGAACTGAAGTTCTCCTACAGTGCCGACTATCTTCCTGTTACCAGCTTCTCTGATGAATAGTTGGGCCACACCCTCGTCGGTAAGTTGTTTAATTCCCTTTTCTAGCTGCTTGCTTTTCATAGGGTCTTTGTTAACGAGCTCTTTGAAGATCTCGGGACTGAAACTAGGTATGCCTCTGAACTGTAGGTTTTCACCTTCAGTTAAGGTATCTCCAATCTTGAAATTTCCTGTGTCGTAAAGTCCCACCACATCTCCTGGCCAAGCTTCTTCAAGAACGCTTTTGTCTTGGGCTAGGAATGTCGCAGGGTTAGCAAATTTAATTTTTTTATCTAGCCTTATGTGCTTGTAAAAGGTATTTCTTTGGAACTGTCCTGAACAAACCCGAAGGAAAGCGATGCGGTCTCTGTGTCGCGGGTCTATGTTCGCGTGTATCTTGAATATAAAGCCCGTAAAACTCTCTTCTTCAGGGTGTACGAATCTTGTGCTAGTCTCTATAGGGCTGGGGTCTGGCGCAATCTTAATGAATGTATCGAGCATCTCCTGTATCCCAAAATTATTCACAGCACTACCGAAAAACACAGGAGCAACTTCTGCATCTAAATATGGTTGTGGATCCCACTCGTCATATACGCCTTCTATTAACTCGACATCTTCTCTCAATTGTGCTGCGTGTTCACCTACAAGCTCGTCGAGTTGTTCATCACCAAGATCTTTTATATCTACAACTTCAGTCGATATTTTCGTTTTATCAGATTGAAATAATCTAACGTTACGGTCGAATAAATTGTATACACCTTGAAACGTTGCTCCACCACTGATAGGCCAGCTTAATGGTCTAACCTGTATGTCAAGTTTTGTTTCTAGTTCATCTAATAAATCAAATGGATCCTGTCCCTCTAAGTCCATCTTGTTGATGAAAACAATAACTGGTGTATTGCGCATCCTGCAGACTTCCATTAGTCGCTCTGTTTGGGCCTCAACACCTTTAACACAATCGATTACGAGAATCACACTATCTACGGCAGTTAATGTCCTGTAGGTGTCCTCAGCGAAATCCCTGTGACCTGGAGTGTCCAGGAGGTTTATGAGCATGTCCTTGTAGTTAAAGGCCATAACAGATGTTGCTACAGAGATTCCACGTTGACGCTCTATCTCCATGAAATCTGAAGCAGCTGTCTTTGTGATTTTATTATTCTTTACGGCGCCAGCAGTTTGAATCGCTCCACCGAATAATAGAAACTTCTCTGTCAACGTGGTTTTACCAGCATCTGGGTGAGAGATAATGGCGAATGTTCGCCTTTTGGAAATTTCTTCTTTTATCGTTGACATCTTGTTATAAAATCAGGGGCAAAAGTACTAGGTATTATGCCTACTGCCTGTGATCTGGACGTAAAGTTATTTCACTAAT
>Ga0114994_10000944_pt1 | contig 20339 bp, 39 predicted proteins | sample ArcticOcean_MG_C_9_FD_87043 | JGI IMG/M metagenome (GOLD analysis project Ga0114994, IMG submission 87043) | Marine microbial communities from western Arctic Ocean - ArcticOcean_MG_CB2_152 | ecosystem: Environmental > Aquatic > Marine > Oceanic | place: Arctic Ocean: Canada Basin | collected...
GTACGAACCAAAGAAATAGTTTATAGGAAGTTTGTTTTATTGAAAAAGATTTAGTATCTTTGTTTTATTAATCATTAATCATTAATTATTAGTTTATGAAAAGTATTATATTTGCTGTTGATGGTCGAGAGGACCTATTATGTGAAATTATTATTGAACTAGGTAAGGGTGTAATGCAAACTGGTGAAATTAACACTGAACAGTTTTCTGATGGTGAGGTCTGTGCTGATTTTATAACATCAGTTAGGGGTAAGAGAATTTACCTTGTATCATCACCGAACACAGCTGATAAACTTATTCAATTAAACTTTGCTATTGATGCGGCTAAGAGGGCTGGTGCTAAGGAGATTATACCAATCATTCCTTACTTCCCATATGCGAGACAAGATAAGAAGGACCAACCTAGAGGACCTATCGGTGCTAAGGTAATTGCAGAAATGATTGAGAATCGTGGTGCTACTTCGGTAATCACATTCGACCTTCATGCAGACCAAATTCAAGGATTCTTTAACATACCAGTAATACATATGGAAGGTAAATTTCTATTTGATAGATATATCTTCGAACTATATCGTGATAAGTATGGTGATGAAATAGTCCTATGTGCTCCAGATGCTGGTGCTGGTAAGAGAGTTAAGGGATTCAGAGACCAACTAAGAAGTAGATGGGAGATGGACCTACCAATAGTATACATTGATAAGACAAGAGCTAAGGCTAATGTAATTGATACAATGACAATCATTGGTGAGGTTAGAGCGAAGCATGTCATAATCATTGATGATATGTGTGACACTGGTGGTACACTTTGTAAAGCAGCTGAGAGCCTTAAAAATGCTGGGGCTAAGACTGTTAGAGCAATTACAACCCATGGTGTTTTAAGTGGACCAGCATTAGAAAGAATATATGAGGCTAAGGAGAGTGGGGTTATGGATGACTTTGTTTGTTCCGACTCACTTTCAATTTACGGTAGGAGTATTGTTGTGGAGCAAGGGGTCTATCCTCAAGCCACAGAATTCATCACTCAAATATCAACGGCAAAGCAAATAGCTAAGGCAATAACAGCAACAGAAGAACATAGAAGTGTTGAGAATCTAAAGTTAATAAATTAATCACAAAACTAATTTTATAAATAAACAAATATAAATAACCAATGGATAAACACGGTGAAATTATAGAAGGGTGTAAAAGAAATGAGAGAACTTATCAAGAGTTATTTCACAGGATGTACTACGCTAGACTTATGGTGGTTTCAGTACGAATGGCACCAACTATTGATATTGCTAATGACTTGTTACAAGATGGCTTTTTGAAAATATTTGAAAAGATTAGTACATTAGATAATCATAACCCATCAGTGATTTACAGTTGGTCTAAGAAAGTATTAACCAACACTATTCTAGACCATTATAGAAGGACTAAGTTCGAAAGAAAGAATGTATTCTCTTCGGATGGTGATAATTTTCAGAATCAATATCATGACTTAGGGTATAATGGTGGTACTAGTTTATTTTCTAGAAATGAAGAGGATAGCTACTTGGAAAGTAAGAAGGTTACACCAGAAATACTTATGGGTGCATTGAGTACACTTACACCACGATACAAGTTAGTATTTAATCTTTACGTAATGGAAGGATATACACATGTAGAAATTGGAGAAATATTAGAAATCAGTGTTGGAACCTCTAAGTCAAGTTTATCAAAGGCTAAAGCTAAGATACGTAAAGAAATTGCATTATGTCAAGCGTTATAAAATTATGTTATGATTAGAAAAAGAGCAAAGGTACATATGTTACCTACAGAAAGGGGTATAATAGCAACTTTCAAAAAAACAAATAAATTATCAAAACCTAACTTTAATGTTGGTATATTTGAAAGTGATGTATTTCAACCTCAACACCTCTACTTCACAAATGATGAAGAGATTAAGGATGGATATTGGTATTTAGCAACTATTTTTGGGCATGGAACGGAAGAAACTAAACCCTTACAATGGTCAGTTGGTACTAAACCATGTGGCGAACAACCAATGGGACGTAAAATCATAGCATCTACTGACCCTAAATTAATCAAATCAATAGAAGGATTAGAAGTATTTGGATTAAGTGAGAGAATTGCTAAACCATCACAAGCATTCATCAAAGCTTATTGTGAGCAAGCTGGATTTAATGAAGTTGATGTTGAGTATGAAGTTAATCATGTTTTAGATTTAGAAATTTTAGATGGAAAGACTCGTGTTAAAGGAACAATTTTTATACCTAAAGTAGACCCAATACACAACACTGTAACAATTCATCCTATTGTTGAGAAAATGTATCGTCTTAGTACAATCATTGAACTTTTAGAGGAATCGAGAGGAGAGTTTGAAGATTCTGATGATAAAATTGAATGGATTAAAGAAAACTTATAGATATGGAAAAGAAAGACATTGTAAAATATATGGCTACGATTGTAGCAAACTTAAATGCTAAAGAAAAGTTCTCTAAAACTTACTATAGAATATTAGGTGGTCTTGAAGGGATGCTTATTTGTATTGGCAAGATACCATTACAAGGGGAGTTACCTTATATTGAAGTGCCGCACACTCGCAAGTCATTCTTTGGAAAGAAGATTGAAGAGACTAGAACTGAGTTATATCATGAATTGATTATTAGACTTGTAAAAGAGGTAATTAAAGAAAACTTATAGATATGGAAAAATTTAATTGGAAATTGACATTGTTTGGAATTTGTTTTACTTGGCTTATGAGTATAGTACTCTTACCAAAAATAACATTTAATGAGTATGCTATTATTTCTACAATATTTTCTGTTGCTATTGTAGCAATTGTTAATATTCAATGGATTAAAGAAAACCTTAAACAATAGAGATATGATAAAAGTTAAAAGAAAAACTAAAAGAGAACTTATTAGAAATAGATATTCGGGTGGTAGTTGGCATGAGAATGTAACTACAATATACTATTCGTTTTTAGGATTCAATGTGAAAACTATTCACAAATACTTTATTTCTTATAGAGGAGAATTATGTACAACGGCTACTAATTTTTTCAATAAACCATTTTAAACAATAGAGATATGAATGATTTAAAGAAGGACTTAATTTAATAAAGATATGAAAAGTTTAGGAGATAGAATGAAGATTGACATGGAAACACCCGTTTTCACTGAAGATACAGGTTATCTACAAGACCCAATTCCAACTATTTAACGGTTGGGGTTGAAATTGTCACTTTAAAGGTGTATGTTTGTAGAAATAAGATAATAGCAATAAAAATTTATGAAGTTTAAAGAATTAACGAAGGTCCAAATAAAAGAAATTACTGATATTTACACTAGTAAAGATATTTCTTGGGATATCAAAGAAAAAGCATTAGCTGATTATATTGGTAAATCTACGAGGACCGCTAGAGGTTGGTGTAGTAAATTAGGACTTACAAAACCAACAGAGGTAGCCTCACCACAATACGAGGATGCTAGAAAGAAGAAGGTTAATAAGAAGAAGAAGGTTTATCTAATCACATCGGCTCAATCTAATACGAGCATCAACGATGAGATGTTAGATAGTATGGAGTTGTATGCTGAGAAGCACAACGCTGAGATACTAATAACACCATTGAAGTATTCAGTGGATATGAGTTTTAATAAAAGTCATACATGGGCTAAGAGAACCATTCCATATCTAAACGCTAATCGACAAGACCTATGTAAGACATTAAGTTATTGTGGAGACGTTAAAATCCTCCCAACGGGTAAATGGCCTTTATCGTCATTATCACCACTTACTGGTCTTAATTCGGCCATCTATGGTTCACCTAAGATTCACCAAGAGTCTCACCCAACATTACAAGGGGATAGTGCAAAGATATTAGCAACGACTGGTTCTTTAACGAAGGGTAACTATACTGATAGCAAGCAAGGTAAACATGGGGAACATTATCACCAGTTTGGTTTTGTTGTTGTTGAGATACAAGATAATAAGATATTTCACTTGAGACAAGTTGAGGTTAATAAAGATGGTTCATTCGATGATTTATACTTTCACGTTGAGAATGGTGAGATTACAAGAAATACTGAAATTGAAGGGATTGTAATTGGTGATGTTCACTTTGCAACAGTTGATGAGGTTGCATTGGATACGACATTCAAGTTGATGGATGAGTTAACACCGAAGCATGTTGTATTAGAAGATGTGTTTGATGGACAATCAGTCAACCCACACAATTTAGATGACCCATTCTATCAAGCTAAGTTAGAGTACATGGGTAAGAATGACCTTGAAGAGGAATTGGATGACATGATGGAAAAGTTGGCCCGATTCGAAAAATTTGAGAACGTTGTCATTGTTAGAAGTAACCATGATATATTCTTAGAGCGATTCTTAAAGAGAGATTGGCGTAAGTTACCAACCATGAAGAACTCACTAGCGTATATGGATTTATCAGCAATGATAATAAGAACTTATAAGGCTGGTAAGCATTTCAAAGGTGTAATACCAACATTAATCACGGAGAAATTCCCTAAGTATCATGCGTTGGATTATGATGAACCATACTACATCAAACACTTTGCAGTGTTTAATCATGGTGAGAAAGGTTCTAACGGTTCTAGAGGTGGTGGAGCAAAGAATTGGAGTAAGTTTACTAGTGGTGTTGATGGTCATAGAGAAAGAGGTGTGATTACAGCACACACGCATACACCATCACGTTATGGTAATTCGATATGTGTTGGTCACATGTTGTTACCTCAAGATTATACGATTGGTTCACCATCTAGTTGGATTCAAAGTAATGCCATTGTTTATAAGAGTGGCAAAGCACAACAAATCCATATCATCGATGGGATATACTATACAACATTTAAGTAGTGAATATGAAAGTAAAATCAGCTGGGGTTTTCCTAGTAAGAAGAGATAGAAAGATTTTAGTGGGACACCCAACTAATCATAAACTAAGTTTTTGGTCAATACCTAAGGGTAAAATTGATGAGGGTGAAACACCACTTGAAGCGGCTATTAGAGAAACTTATGAAGAATGTAATGTAAAGTTATTCAAAGACTTACATCACTTTATCGACTTAGGTACTCATGTTTACCGTCACAAGAAAAAGGAAGTTACGTTATATGCTCATTTAGAGACGAAACAATCACATTGGGATAAATTCAATATTAAATGTAATTCTAATGTTCCAGAAGAAAGAGGTGGTTTCCCAGAGTTTGATAACTTTGAATGGGTAACCTTCGAAGAAGCAAAGAAAATACTTCACAGCACTCAAGTCGAAGGTCTTAAAGTGTTAGAAAAAAAATTAAGTTAATTATGATAGAATTCTTTGAATTTCTTAATTCTTGCTCACAACCGAGAACTATACTATATTTATTATTCATAATGATAATGACATACATGACCTTCGTAGGGTTAGTTGGTCTAGTTAGAACAATAAGAGGTTGTAATGAAGAAGATTACGACGATACAGAAAAAGAATAGAAATGAATAGACTTGATTTACACGGTTTTAAACATATCGAGGTTCCAAGAATACTTGAACAGTTTATATACGACCAAATTAACAGAGATAGTAAAGAGATAGAGGTTGTTACTGGGAATAGTATTAGGATGAAAAGTATTGTCAAGGAAATAGCTGATGATTATGGTATGGAAGCCAAAGAACTATGGGGTAACAATGGTACAATGGTAATAAAGCTAGTGTGAAACAGTGGGTGGTATATATACTACTATGCTCAGATGATAGCCTTTACACTGGAATCACGAACGATTTAACATCACGAGTAGATAAGCATAACCAAGGAAAGGGTGCTAAGTATACACGAGGTAGAGGACCTGTAAAGTGTGTCTACAAAAGGGATATGGATGATAAGTCATCAGCTCTAAAAGAAGAGTATCGAATAAAGCAATTAACAAAGAAGAATAAGTTAGAGTTGGTAAATGGTTGAATTGAATGACATAATAATAAAATACATTGACAGCATTTATGAGGTCAAGGGTGGTATTACTGTGCATTCCAATGGTGCAGAAGTTTACTATAATGAGATGTATGAACACATTACAAATGTTTTCAATTTAGATACGTTTATTGCTAGTGGTTACCTTTATGAATATTTTTCATATACTGAGTTAGACTATGAGATATTTGTATGTAAGACTAGACCTCTTGACCCATCTGACTATATCTGGGCACCTTACATTCCACTCCAAGATATAGCTATAATCGAAGACAATAGTGAGTTATCACCAATGACAATTTCAAGTAGGTATAGTAGAAGAATTATGGGTGGTATTGACCCAGCTGAAATAGGTGGTGATATGACAGTATATACAAATATCAGTGCGTTATAAATTTATAATGATATTTATGGTTAGGAGGAATAATAATTCCAATTAAATTTGTTTTTGTCATTGGAATAACGTATATTTGTAATATAAATGAAGAGAATCGTTACGAGAAAGGGTAAGCTTGAGAATAAAGTTAGAGAAGAGTTAAACAAAGAATTCCCTAAGGTGGGACCAATTTTAGATGCTGTCGATAGTTTTCACAAGGATAACCTAGCAACAATAGAAAAGTTAAAAAAGAAAAAACAGATTGAAGCTAAACGCATCAATGGAGCACTTAAACAGTGTATAAATTCACATGGTCCTATAACCAAACTTCTCATTGGAAGTGCGAGCAAACGGATATATGGAGCACTTCTTAGTAATCACAACGAAGAAGAAAAGAAAAAAAAGGTTTCAGTTAAGTCAATGCTTATTGGTGCCGCAATAATAACAGTTTTATATATAATAATTAATCTAATATTTTAATGGATACAAAGCAATTAATCAGAATGGAAAAAGATAAAATTAAAAAAGTATTAAGAGAAAATACTGAGGGTCGCTCAATTGACCCTAGTCAAATAACATCAATAATTGTGATGGACTTCGACGGTACCACCATGGATACACTTAACCCAGATAAGGGAAGACCAATCTATAAGGAGAAGACTGGTCAAGATTGGCCATTCAAAGGATGGTGGGGTAGACCAGAATCCCTTAATATGGATGTATTCGACTTCCAACCAATACCAGAGGTTAAAGCTGCGTACAATAAAGTAGCACCAAACATAAACGCACTTAAGGTATCACTTACTGGACGTAGACCAAACTTAGGTAAGTTAGTTGAGGCTATCCTTACAGCGAATGGTTACAAGTTTGATAAATACCTTTTCAACTACGGTAGTGATACTCTTTCTAACAAGATAGAACAACTAGGTAAACTACTTGAGGAATTCCCTAATGTTAAATACGTAGCTCTATATGACGATAGAGATGAGCACGTACCAACGTTCAAGAAGTGGGGTGATGACCAAATCAAGAGTGGTCGATTAGATGATTTCAATTTCACACATGTCTTCAATGAAGACTGGACTAAATAACCCTATCGTTTTTTATAAATCTATTATAGTATGAACATAAAGGTTGTAGGTTGGTGAAGTGGTTGGTTGAGTATTGTTTAGATAATGACGTAGACTTACCAGAATATAATTCACATTCAGCCAATCCACTAGGTCGAGAGAACATACTTAGTTATTTAACTAATTTTAAAAAATCACAATAAATTTGTTTTATTGAAATTAATTTAGTATCTTTGTAATATGATAACAGACAACCTTAAACAAGAATTACTATCTAGACACTCTACAACATTGAACTTCAATGCTTTAGTTGAATTCATGGAGGAATCTAAGGTTGAATTTATAGGTTGTGAATTAAGAAATGTTCTTGGTATGGCAACTGGTGATAAGGTTAGGATTAACATGGGTGTGATTGGTAGTCAATACGCTGATTATTTGTTCTTTGTTATTTTACATGAATATTGCCATACAATCAGAATTAACCGAATGGGTAAGAAACAATTAGTTGAGTCCTTATCTACTGAGAATCTTGATGATTTAGTAGACCATGTTGTAGGGGAGGAAATTCTTGCTGATAGATATGGTTCTCGTATGTTCTTTAGGTTTAACAATAGAATATTTCCGTCAGACCGTACACAAAGATTACATATAAAAATAAATAAAGAGTCATATAAAAACATTGTATCTGGAATACATGGTAAGATACAAGGTAGTGAAGAAAAATACGATAAACTAATAAATAGTTTCATCATAACAGAATAAAATTAATGAATAAAGAAAATAAGATAAAGGTAGGTGACGTATTGGAAGGAACCATCAGCATGAACGCTAGTGGTAGTTGTTACCTTACAAGTAAAGACCTACCTAAGGATATATATATCCATAATACAAAGACCAATAAAGCATTGCATCTTGACCTAGTTAAGATTGAAGTTGTTAGTGGTAAGGGTCAAAAAGGTATTGAAGGTCGAGTAATTGAAATACTTGAGAGATTTAAAGATACCTTTGTTGGTACACTTCAAGTATCTGAGAGATATGCATTTCTTGTACCAGACTCTAAGAAGATGTCAATTGATATCTTTATTCCACTATCAAAACTAATGGGTGGTACAGATGGTCAGAAAGCTGTTGGCAAATTAACCAACTGGAAGGATGATGCAAAGTCACCTAACGGAAAGATAATTGAAGTACTAGGTGATGCTGGTGATAATGACGTAGAGATTCATTCGATATTACATGAATACGACCTACCCTATTCTTTTGATGAAGATGTTATTGCAGAATCAGAACTAATTTCAGAGGTTATTACCGATAAGGAAATAAGTAAAAGAAAGGACATGCGTAATGTACTTACATTTACCATTGACCCAGACACAGCTAAGGACTTCGATGATGCCCTTTCAGTAGAATGGGTAGATGGTAAGATGGTTGTTGGTGTTCACATTGCAGATGTATCACACTACCTAAGACCAGACACGTCTTTAGACAAGGAAGCACTTGCAAGAGGGACTTCGGTTTATCTTGTGGATAGAGTGGTTCCAATGCTACCAGAGAGACTTTCTAATGGATTGTGTAGTCTTAGACCACACGAAGATAAACTATGCTTCTCAGCTGTGTTTACTCTTGACAGCAACGGTCATGTAATGAATGAATGGTTCGGAAGAACTGTGATTCATAGCGACCATAGGTTCACATATGAAGGTGCACAAGATATTATTGAAGGGGATACGGAAAAAATATTTCAAGGTTTCGGGATGGACTTTGACCCAATTCTATATAATATGTTAATTGATGCTGTAACCCGATTAGATAAGACCGCTAAGAAGATGAGAGCACAACGTTTCAAGCGTGGTTCTATTTCATTCGATAACCAAGAGATTAAGTTCAAGTTGGATGAGAACAACAAACCAGTTGATATCCTATTCAAGATACAAAAGGATTCTAACAAGTTGATTGAGGAATACATGCTATTAGCTAACAGACATGTAGCGACCTTCCTTAAGAAGAAAGGACCTTGTGTTAACAGAGCGCATGATAAGCCAGACCCAACTAAGTTGGAATCACTTAAGGAGTTCGTTGCACCATTAGGGTATCATATCAAGACTGGGAATGCAGATGAGATTACATCAACACTGAATCAATTGTTAATTGATGTTAAGGGTACACCACTTGAGATTATGATTGGAAATCTTGTGGTAAGAACTATGCAGAAGGCTAACTATACTACTGAGAACATGGGTCACTATGGTCTTGGGTTTAAGGACTATGCACACTTTACCTCACCAATTAGGAGATATGCAGATGTTATCATCCACAGAATGCTTGGAAGGGCTTTAGAGGGTAAATCGTCTATGAAACCATCTAAGTTAGAGGCTAGATGTAAGCACATTTCAGAAAGAGAGATAAAAGCACAGAAGGCTTCTAGAGATTCGGATAAGTACATGCAATGCATCTACATGTCTGAACGTGTAGGTAAGCTATTCAAGGGTAGAATTTCATCAGTTCAAGAGTACGGTGTATTCGTTAGTATTGATGAGAATGGTTGTGAAGGTCTTGTAAGACTATCAGAGATTGGTGGTGATACATTCACAGCTGATGTACTTAACCACTGTGTGATTGGTCACAATACTGGTGAGAAGATTCACTTAGGTGATGAGATTGACATCGTTGTTAAGGGTGTTGATGTTGAAAGAAAGAATATTGATTTTACACTAATAAGATAATGGAAAAAGTAACATTAGAAGTGCCTAAGGAACATGCAGAAGAAGTAGCTGAATTTTTCAATGAGGTATTACTTGATGAAGATTATGCTAATAGTTTTAAAACGGTTGTGTTCGCAATTATTAACGATAATAATTCTGTTGCAGATAACCTTTCAATCTTCAAAGAATGTATCGATGGTCAACATTAATTTTGTTTTTGTTGGATAATGAAACATACTTATAGTATAGAAACCCTTTACCACTTTAACTGTGGTTCTTGTACCAAATGGTGGAGTATTGGGGATTTCATAATACCTAAGACAAACACTATCACTTGTCCACATTGTGGTAAGGAGTGTGAATTTAAAAAGTTATAATATGTCCATATCAAAAGAAAGATTAGATGAGTTGTTCCAAGAAATGTTAGCTAATGCTGATGAGGATGGGTGGTGTGAAATACCAGAAGACCTTAGTGAAGATGAAGAGGTTGAGTTATCAAAACATTTGTTGATGATTACAATGCAAGAAAGATTAGATATTATATTTGAAGGTATTGGTGATATAGTTTCATACATACTAAATCTTCGTGATAAGATAGATGGGCTTGATAAAATGGATTTAATCAAATTAAAGAGTTCATTAGATGGTATCAAAGTTGATGCTCAAGAGATATTGATAGACCTTCATTCAGATGACATTGTTAAGGACTTCTTCAATCTACACATGATTGATTCTATGGATGAAAAATCGAAGATGGAGTCAATCGAAGCTAAGAAACAAATGATATCCATGGTAGGTGTAGAATTTAAGGATGATATCATCACCATGAAGAAAAATTGTGCAGAGTTGATAGAGTTGGTTGAGGAATTACATGAAGATATTAAAGATAAATGAAGGGAGAAGTAAAATTAGATTTGGGTGAATATGTGATTGAAGTTATTCACAACGATAATGGTCACTTGATGGTTACGATTCTAGATGAATTAGGTGAACCAATTGAATTGATTGAAATCACCAACGATGACTGATAATAAACTTATAGAGTCTTATATATTAAAGTGTTATGGATTTACATCAAACCATGATGGGTTTCGTATTATTGATAAATTAAATGATAGTTTTATCACACTTCAAGAGATGTTTAGATTTATGGATAGGATGTTCCCTAATATGAATACCATAAATATTGTAAGTGATTGGTTTCAATTAAATCAATACACAGTTACAAATAAAATTAGGGTATATCTAGACCAATACAAATTGGTTTTAGGGGGTAGACGATTGGTTTGGGATGTAATCAATGGGTTCGGTAAGTCATTCGATAAGAATGAGTTATATAAGTTAACCCCAAATCACCATAAAACTGTGATAGACTATATCTATGACGTATGGTTTAGGGAAATGAGTGAAGTAGAAACAAAAAAATTGATAGGTTGTTAAAAATAAAACAAAAAATGCTTGCATTTTAGTTTTAAATTACGTATATTTGTAAACCGATAAACGAAACATGGAACAAATTACTAGAAATAAGAAAGCGTATTTTGAGTACTTCATTGAAGATACCTACACTGCTGGTCTTGTACTACTAGGTAGTGAGGTCAAGTCAATTAGGCACGGTAATGTTTCTATCAAAGAAGCTTACTGTATCGTAATTGATGGTGAAATGTTCATAAGGGGTATGCACATTTCACCATTCAAAGAATCTGGGATGCACCAGAATCATGACCCAACTAGGGAAAGAAAACTATTATTGAATAAAAAAGAAATTCTTAAGTTGCAAGAAAAAGTAACCCAAAAAGGTTTTACTATAATACCACTTAAGATTATAATAACAAAGAGGGGGTTAATCAAGATAGATATCGGACTTGGTATGGGTAAAAAATTATTCGATAAGAAAAACACTATTCGTGAAAAGGATGTAAAGCGGGATACTGATAGAGAATTAAAAAATATTTAATTATAAATAAACTATATAAGGAATATAGTAATACAATCAAAGATAGGGATATCAAAAGGGATATCGATAGGGACATTAATTAAACACAAAAAACAAATAACTTTATGAAAGGAATTTCAATCTCAACAAGCATTACCACTAGGGAATCAGAATCATTTAAGAAATATTTAAGAGATATCTCTAATATCAAACCATTCGCAACACCAGAGGATGAGGAAATATGTGCATTCAAAGCTTGGGAGGGTGATGACTTAGCAAAGAAAGAATTGGTTACGAGAAATCTTAGGTTCGTAGTTTCTTGTGCAAAGCAATATCAAATAAAGGGTGTTCCCCTTGAGGACCTTGTTAATGAAGGGAATATAGGTATGACCAAAGCAGCGAACAAATTCAACCCAACAATGGGATTCAAGTTTATAACATTTGCTGTGTGGGACATCAAAAAGACTATCAACGAATATCTTACCAACAATAGTAGAACAATTAGATTACCAAACAATAAGGTTAATTCCCTTAATAAGTTCAAGAAGCACCTTTCTAGTCTTGAACAAATTCTTGAGAGACCACCAACTAATTACGACATAATTGAACACTATTCATCAGAGTATTCTATGGATGAAATTGAGAGGTTGAGTGATTTGTTGTACAATGAATCATCTTCTTCTCTAGATATGAGTATTGGTGATGATGGTGCAACACTAGGTAACCTACTTACAGATTCATCAATGGGTAATGCTGATATGTTTGTAGTTGCTGGTGATATGGAAGTCAACATAAACAACGTATTATCAACACTTAAACCAATGGATAAGGAAATTATAGTCAAGTTGTTCGGTTTAGATGGTGAAACACCATATACACTTGCTGATGTTGGTGACATGATGGCGTTGAGTAGAGAGAGTATCAGACAAAAAAAAGAGGGTGCTTTTAGGTTATTACGTAATAAATTTAAAACAAACGCTAAAGACATCCTTAACAATTAACATATGAGGACACATTTGTGTACACGGTTTGAATTTTCCTTGTTTTCTAGGTATTTATTATTAAATAGAATATTATGGACAAGGATAACATAAAGAACATACTTAGAACAACTGGAAAAATAAACGAGGATGAGGAATCGGAAGATAAAGCAACACGTTCGGAATACGAGAGGGTTAGGACTTTGTTAGATAACGATAAGATTAACCATGCTGGTGTGATAAAGCAATTGTGGGGGTCTAAGGATGCGACGAAGAGGTCGTTGTTCAGAAAGAAGTTGCACCAGACATCCAACGATTCTGGTGGTACGTATGAGTTCTCTAAGGATGAGGTATCGAAGATTATGTCAATACTAACAAACTTTGCTAACGAAATATCTTCTTCTATAAAACCGAGTAAAAAAACCTTCAAGGGGGAGGATTAAGAAATAATATATAGTATTATATATAAAAAAAAGCTTCACTATGTGAGGCTTTTTTTATGAAAAAAAAATAAAAAAAATAGGAATAACCAAATAAGTTTTGTATCTTTGTCACCAATCATAAAATATATGTATGGATATTCAAAACACATTGATAGAGTTCTTTAGTAACTATGATAAAATAGCAAAACTATATCGTGCTAAGGAAAAGGAAGTATCACGTATAGATAGAGAGTTAGCAGATTTCTACCATAGAGTAGAAGGTACTCATCTAACACATAATACCCAAGGACATGGATTGATTCTCCAACTACAAGACATACTTGAACGAAGACGTGGGATAAAATTAGAGGTTAATCTTATGAAGTCGTTTATGTCTATTACGTCACCACATATGAATACGGCTATTACTAAGAATACTAGCGTACTTCAAAAGCATATAAATCAACTCAAAGAAATCAGTGATACTGGGGGTAAGGGGTATGATGGTAAAAATACTTTGAAGATTTCTTTAGATTAATTAGGAATATCGAATATAGTTTCTTATATTTGTATCTGTTCAATAATATTCACTAAAACAATTTATTATGAAAACTAAAGACGTTTACGACACACATGGAAACAAAACAACAATTGTGGTTGATAAGAGAGTAAAGAAATCGGTACTACTAGGGGTTGAATTCAATGTCTCTAAAGCACTTATCATCATTGAGAATGATAAGGACTTAGATGAGATGTTCCGTGAGAAATTCGGTACAGACTATAAGATGTGTCATGCACTTATTAATTCGGGTACTGGACTTAAGCCTAAGGCTGAGAAATATATCAAAGATTTGTTCGAAAAGGTTATCTTACATCGTGACGAATTGGTTGAGAAATACAACAAGGTAACACTTAAAGTTGTTAAACCTACTCCACCACCAACAAAGGTACTTAAAGAGGGTGAGAACCCTAAAAAGGCAGTTCAGACATCTGTTAAGAAAAAGAGATGGGGACTTATTTCTATCGCTAAAGATGTTGTTGATAATTTCAGTGGGAAATCAAAACAGATTCACAGAACTGGACAGAAGGTTCAAGAGTTGAAGAAGATGTTTGCTCGTCTTGAGATGAGAATCTTCAATGAGCGTTTCAATAATAAAACACTTGATGATAAGCAATTGCGTGAAATCAGTGGTGCTGTTGAGACATTCAATAAGAAGATTGAGAGTATTGTAAATCCAAAGAAATAGGTTTTGGATATCAAAGAAGCAGAGATATTGGCTGACTCACTTATGAGTCAGCACTTAGCTGATAGATGGAAATTTAAATGGGACAAGGCTACTAGTCGATTTGGTTCTTGTTGTAATTCATCTAAGACACTCACTCTTTCAAGGAAACTTACTGAGTTGAATGACATCGTGGATGTCAAGGATACTATACTACATGAAATTGCACATGCTCTAGACTACGAAGAACGTGGTACGTCTAACCACGATAAGAATTGGGTTAAGATTGCTAAGAGCATTGGTTGTGATGGTATTAGATGTTATGGAAGACATGTCATTACACCACCTAAGCCACCAAATAAGTGGATTGCATCATGTAGTAATTGTGATTATACCACCCTAAAGGCTAGATACAGTGTTAACGCTTGTGGGAAGTGTTGTAAGAAATATAACAATGGGAAGTATACAAAGAAATTCCATTTAAAATATGAATTAATTCAAAATAAATTAGGAATAACCAAATAAGTTCCTTATATTTGTACCAGTAGCAATTTAAAAACCAGTTAGGATGACCAATCCTAGCATAAACCAAAGTAACTATGAAAGAGTTAACCGTAGAGGTTGGATTCACAACCGATTGCATGGGTGAGGTCTCATCCATCAAGCTAGAATTTTCAGATAACGTATTAGAATCAATTAGAAAGCACCAAGCTTACGTGAAGGACAATAGTGATGTATTTAAAGTCGTTATGGACTTCGATGCTGAATTGCTTGATAGTGATGGGAATGAAACAGAATTTTTTAGAACTTATGGTGGTGAGTTATTCATCTTTCAAGAGACACTATATTACTTCACACAATCGAAGTATGATGCTAGTGTTCAAATAGAATCTAACGAATTCCAATTAACAGACATCTTAACTGAGGAAGAATATGATGCATTCTCTAGAAGCTCTCTAACGTGCAATGAATGTGCATCTGATGTTGACTTATGTGAATGTGGTGTGTTGAACGTTAAAAACGCTCGTAAGTTGCTTAAAGAGGAAGGACACTTTGTTGAGAACCTTTGGTGTAGTGGAGATATTATCGGTACTGGTGAGAACATGGATATCGAAATCTCAGAAGAACAAGCACTAGAAATTATGGGGTTGATGGGTCGTAGACACGATGCGACGATTGGTGTCAATTGGGACTTCATTGAAACAATCATCGAAGAATATTTTAATAACAAATAAACTAAGTAACTATGAGTAATCAAGACAAAGTATTAAAAGTAGTAATGGAAAGATATGGTTCGTTAACCGAATTGTATGAAGATATGAGAGAAGATGTGGATGTAGTACTAGTCAATCTAGCTTATGACCTTAATGATGAATTAGATGAAGATGAAATTGAAGATGTAATTCACAAATTATTAACCTAAAAACCAAGTAACTATGAGTAAAGTAGCAAGATTAGTAGAGTTCTCACTTTTAACGAGAGTAATCGTTGAAGAGAACGCAACAGAAGACCAAATTATCAAAGCATCCTACAAGGGAATTCAAGCTAAGATTGATAACCGAGAATTGGGTGACAACCTAGTGGAGAATGACCTAGACGATGAATGTCCGTTCGGTACGTTCGATACGGATAACCCAAGGGTAACAGTTGTCTTATTGAGTACAGTTGATAAGAAGTATCTAGTAACGGGTAGAGGATTACCATTACAGATTATATCATTTGTTGACTATTCAGATTGGGATTCTATTAAGGGTATGGATGATAATGCTGTGTTGGATTGTGAGATTGACTTTGATGATTCAGTTGAAGAGAAGGACATGGATAAATTCTACTCATTCCAAACGGTAAATCTAGTAGAGAATGAGGATGGTAGTGTTTCAATGGGGCATCATTATGAAAATGCTGATGAATTAATTGTATCCCACAAACCACTGGCAGAAGCGATTGTAGAACATTCTTCAAAAATAAACCTTAAATAATTAGGAATATCAATAAAGATGTTGTATCTTTGTTGAACACCAAAACACAGAGATATGAAAAAGGTTTACATTTTACAGACTGGAAGTTACAACAAGACAAGTGATAGATTTGAATTCTATGATGTAGAAGTATTCTCATCAAAGAAGAAGTTAGAAGCTAGTGTTGAGAATAGTATGGTTGATTGTAACAAGGGTTATGATATTGTTCGTGAACATCATGATTATCACTCTAGTGATTTACAATACACTATGATTGACTATAAGTGCTTATCAGCGGATTCAAGTGGTAGAGAAATGAAGGTAAGATACCTTCTTAAGGTAAAAGAATTACGATAAGATATTAAGATACGTGCCAAGCAAATATCCTTACGAGGAGGCTAATGTTCCATTGACATGACGAGAACTAGGGTAGTGCCTAGATAATGACTTACCACTCAAGGGTACAGTTGTGGCTAGTAGTAGACTAGGTTGGAGGTGTAAGCCATCGCATGGTTCTAATTGATAAAGACTCAACATCTATAAACCTAACCCTATTATCAAGGGGACAGCACACGTTGGTTGGAAAGTTAAGGTACGTAAGTTGAGCGAAAGTAGATTTACGTACCACTTTTTTAAAAAAATATTAGGATATGTCATTTATTATCCTTATATTTGTTTTAACAATTTAAATAAACCAGTTGGGGTGACCAATCCTAACACAAAACAAGTAACTATGAGTAACTGTAAAGCATCAACAAGTGTAAGTCATTTTATTATTGACGTTTCCAATGAACAAGCTGTATTAGATACGCTAATGGAGATTATGGAGCAAGATAATGACCTTACTGAGAATGAAGATTATTTCCAAGAAGACACCCTAACTCTAGGGTTCGAATCAGAAGCAGACCGTATCGTGAAGGAGTACATCAAAGAGAATGGTGTACCTAAGACCACAACAGAATACGAGAAAGCATTCAATAAAATTTCAGAAAGCATTTCAAACCAAGAGTACTTTGGTCAATGTTCAGTAGATTTTTTAAAGATTGATGATACCAACATATCAGTGACTTTCATGATTGGTGGTCAAGAAGATTAATATATAGTATAATATATAAACCAAGTAACTATGAATAAAGTAAAATTAGTGTTCGCAGATGCTGAAGGAAACCTTACTGGGAAAGAGCAAGTACTAGACCTTCCAACTGAGTTAGATAAGCAGAACCAAAAGACCGATAACATGGATTGGGATGAGGACAAAGACAATGCTATTCAAGAGTATGAAAGCCTATGTATCATGAGCGTAGACTTAGCTGATGAGGTTGGATTCAACAAGGGGGTTGGAAGTCCATGGGCTGAGTTCAGAAAGCTAACAGACCAAGATAAAGCAGATGGTGTCTCAATGTGTATTGAGATATATGATAGAGATAATGATTAAACCAAATAAACCAAGTAACTATGAGTAAGACAATCAAAATACATTTTTCAGAAGAAGACCTTCAAGACTTACAAAATGGGGAGACATTTATATGGTCATTCAACACAAAAGAAACCAACGAATTAATTGACGTTGAATTATTCTTAGGTGATGAAACAGAAGATGAAATATAGAGTATAATATAAACCAACAAACCTAGTAACTATGAAGAAAGTAAAATCAATTGATATCCTTAACTGGCATGGTAGCGACCATTCCATAGAAGAATTAGCCGAAATAATGGCTGAAATCTTGAATGGGGAATATCCCGTAGAACTAGCAAGAGAGGAAATCCTTAATTATTAACCAAATAAATCTAGTAACTATGTTAAATACAAAACAGATTAAAACATTACAATCTAAAGATTGGAGTGTAAAAGATAAAGGGTTCTACATTACCATCTATTCAGATGAAGTTGATGGTGACGTGTGGAGACAACTTTGTGAGCAAGTTGATGTCTCAATCGATGCGACTGAGATTACCGTATTAGGATTCGGAGTAATTAGTAAATAAACCAAGTAACTATGAAAGAGCCAAGAGAAGATTGTATTCATTTAGATAGATTGAATGAAATATGGAGTATATCATATAAGGGGATATGGTATGAAGTACATGTTGATGCAACAGAAGAACGTAAAATCTATGATACCTTCGCTGAGAGTGGTGAAGTAACACCCGAAATCTATAAGCACCTAGAGGAAGAGGTGAGTAAAATTGATAACATATAATAACCAATAAACTAAGTAACTATGAGCAACAATAAAAAGATTTATGTAAGATTAGGTGTCGAAGATATCGTTTTACCAGTAGAAGAAGTAGAAAACTTTAATGGATATTTAACTGCCATTGATGAGGAAGGGAATGAAATCGCAACACCATGTTCTTATACCATTGGGTATGAAGATAAGGATGGAAACGAATGTGAAAAGGACGGAACACCACTATAAACCACTAAAACCCAAGTAACTATGAAAACAATTGAAGGAATTAACTTTCACAACTTAGAGGTTGTTATTAAAGGTACAGATTACCAAAGACACGATATAGACTTAGGAGCATTAACACTATCAGTTGATGGTAGAGAGTTCATCTTAGACGTTGTACAGTCGTACAGTGATGAAGTTGAGGAAGATGGTACACTTAGGATAACTTGTGACATTGAAGTAGATGAAGATACTTTTGATGAATGTCCATATGATTTGACTAAGGATGACCTATTGGATTGCGAACACAACAACCTTGAACGCACCTTGTTTGTTGGTGGTGAGGTAGAATTTGATGTAGTGTCAATCACCTTACATTTCGATGATTGCAATGGTCAAGACTACCAATTATTGGTCGATGAAGACTAATAAATCTAGAATTTATAAAATAATCACAAATAAATTAGGAATAACGGATATAATTCCGTATCTTTATAATGTAACAAAAACCCAATGAATAAAATTCGTAACCATATCGTAAGTTTAATTTTAACTAAAACAAACAATATGGATTTCACTAATTTAATATTTAAATTGCCTACTCTTAACTTGTTGAATGATTACGTTAAGTCGTACTCACCAAGCAAAGAAGACACTGATACTCTTTCAAATAAGATTAAGGATATCTTTGATTCATTCGGTCTTACCGTTGAAAAGGGTGATGTATCTGTTGGTTCGAATGTAACTCAATATGAGTTCACACCAAGCAAGGGAACAAAGTTGTCTAAGATTAAAGGACTTGAAGGTGACCTTGCATTGCACTTAGGAGTACAAGGGGTGCGTATTATTGCACCAGTTGTAGGAAAGGGAGTTGTAGCAGTTGAAGTACCTAATAGTGAGTCTAACATTGTTGGACTTAAGACAGTACTCAAAGCTGACTACTTGAAATGTAGTAAGATGGAATTACCAATCTCATTAGGTGAGACATCAACGGGTAACCCATTCACATTCGACCTTACAAAGTCACCACACGTATTGATTGGTGGTGCTACGGGACAAGGTAAGTCTGTTGGTATCAACGTTATGCTTACTAGTCTTTTATTCAACACATCACCACAATTATTGAAGTTAGTACTTGTGGATGTTAAAAAGGTTGAATTGGATATCTATAACAAAATTGGTGACCAATATAAGACTGACTTTAATGATAGTCTTGTATACACTGAGACTAGTGATATCGTTAAGAACCTTAATTTTGTTGTTGATGAAATGGACACGAGATATGACCTACTTAAAATGGCATCTTGTAGAAATATAAAA
>Ga0114994_10000947_pt1 | contig 20320 bp, 13 predicted proteins | sample ArcticOcean_MG_C_9_FD_87043 | JGI IMG/M metagenome (GOLD analysis project Ga0114994, IMG submission 87043) | Marine microbial communities from western Arctic Ocean - ArcticOcean_MG_CB2_152 | ecosystem: Environmental > Aquatic > Marine > Oceanic | place: Arctic Ocean: Canada Basin | collected...
AGACCCTCGAGGGTCTGCGTGCAGAACTCGCCGCGGCGCGCGAGCAGCATGAACAACAGTCCTCGCAAGCGCTAAAACTCCTCGAGGCCAAAGACGCGGAGCTCGCCGCGTTCAAAGACGGCGCCTCGACGCCGGTCTCGCCCGACAAAGACAGCACGGCGGCCCAGGCGGCGACGGAAGAAGCGACGCGGTTGCGGGTGGACGCCGAGGCGAAGGCGGCGGAGGCCGCCATTTTGCAGCGCGCGCGGGCCGAGGCGGCCGGCGAGATCGCGCGACTCCGGGCCGACCTCGATGCCGCCGGCGCGGGCGTGGACGCGCGGCGAGCCTGCAGTGCCGCATGTAGTGCCGCCGTCGCGGAGGTGTCGCGCCTGCGCGCCGCCGCGACACGGGCCGAGGGTGTCAGAGATGCGGACCGCGCGGCGCTGGCAACAACAACCAAAGCCCTGGACGAGCTCACGACGCGGAGCGCCGCGACGGAAGCGGCCCTGACGCGAGCCACGCAGGATTTAGCAAGGAGCGCGTCCACGGCGAAGGCCAAGGCGACGGAAGCGTGGAGCGAATCCAGGGCGGCCACGACGGACGCGATCGAGGTGGAAACGGCGCGAGCCGACACGGCCGTCGCGGAGCTGTGCGCCGCCAGAGCCGCCGCCGAGAAGACGCAGAAACGCCTCGGGGCTTTAGAACGGAGTCAATGTGAGCATGCGCAACGGGAAGAGCAGGCCGCCGCGACGCTGGACGCGGCGCGCGCGTTGCGGGACGCGGCGCAGGCGGACGTGGCCGCGGCCCTGGCGGCGCAGACGGCGGCGAAGCGCGACGGCGCCGCGGAGCTGGCGCGGGCGCTGGACGCCCGCGACTTGCGGCGGCGCCTCTCGCTGGCCGAGGCCGACCGCGACGCGACTCAAAAAGACGCGGAGGACCTGCGGACGGCGCTGCGCGCCGCGCGCGACGATGTACCACCGCCGCCGCCGGTCCAGGAACCGCCGCACCCCTTCGCGGCGCCCGCGGGCGACAGCGCGACGGTCGCGGAGCTGGCCGCGTCCTTGACGGAAACCCACGCGCAGCTCGATATTTGTCGATCATCACTGGACGCTTTAAATAGTTCGGACGAGGACGTAAAAGCGCGGTGCTGCGCGCTGACGGCGCGCCTCCACGAGGAAAGTGGCGAGCGCGCGCGCCTGGAGCGGTTACGAGCGCGATGCCGGTGCGCCGAGACGGAAGGGAGCAAGGACGCCTGCGACGATGTCTCGCGGCGGGCCCTGAGCGCGGCATTAGCCGCGCAGGCCGCCAAGGACTCGCTGCACGCCGAGCATCACGCGAGCGCCTCCAAAGCTCTAGCGGCAGCGCGGTGCCGCGCCAACGTCGCTGAACGGGCCCGCGATTTAGCTGATGCGCGTTCCAATGACACGGCCGAAGCGTTGCACGAGGCCCTCGCGTTGCATGGCATCGACCGGTTAGCGCTAGCCGACCGCCTCCCGCCGTCCGAGCAGGACGCGCTCGGCGCGACGGCCCGAGCATTAGACGACGCGAACCGGCGCGTCGCGGCCTCGAACGACCGCGCGATTGTATTGGAGGCGCGCCTCGTGGCTGTCACTGCGGAAAAAGCGGACGTGACAGAAGCGCTAGATAGGGAAACGCAAGCGGCGCGCGACATGGCCGACCGGGCCGCGGCCGCCGAGTTGGCGTCCGTGGCGGCGGCGTCCGCTTCCAGATCCGGCGCCGGGCTGCGGGCCTCGCCGAGATGGCGGAGCTACGTCGACGACGTCCTCGGCGCGTGTACTACTGAACGAGACGCGGCGGCGGCTTTGCTAGAAGCAAGGAGTGGCCTCGCCCGCTTAGAAGCGTGCCTGGAGGTGTCGGAGCGCCGCGCGGACTCGCTGACGTATCGCCTGGCGCGGCGCGGCCTCGACACGGTGGAAGAAACCTTCCACGTCAAGACCCCCAAGGACCCGGAGGTGGCCTCGTTGAGGAGGGAGGCGCAGCAGTTGGCCGACGAGGCTCGGTCGAGTAGAGAGGCGCAGACGCGGACCGACGCGGACCTACAAACGGCGACGCGTGCGTTAGTGAAAGGGCGCCTGGAGAAGGCGGCGTTGGAGGCGCGGTGCGCCGCAGCCGAAGCGTCGGAAGCGGACGCGACGCGGTCGGCGCTGGATTTGCGCGCGCGGGCAGCGCGCGCCGAGGCGCAATCTGTAAATCAAGCCAGGACGCCGGACGACGCGCGCGCGCTGGCCCGGGCCGTGCTCGAGCGCATGGACAAGATCCAGACCATGGCCAACGCCGACGCGGAGCCTAGTGAGGCGATTGGTGTGCTGGAAGCGCGGTGCGCGGCCCTGGAAGCGGACCTCGAGAAAGCGCTCAAACGATGCGACGACGAAGTAAAGGCGCACAAGGCCGCGAACATGAGCGCCGGCCGGGAGGCGTCGTCGCGAGCCGACCTGGAGGTCGAGGTCACTCAATTAAGAGAGGACCTGCGCTCATTGAAGGCGAGCAAGCACCTGGCGGTGCTTTCGGACGCGGCGCGGCTGGAGGCCAGAGCGGAGGACGCCGAGAAGCGCGCTCGTTTGTCGGCCGAGGACGCACAAAATGCGCGCGCGAAATTGGTGGACGCGGAGAAAGAGGCGGGTCGCCTCGAGGGCGCACAGGTTCTCGCGGAGGAGGCGCGGAAGCGGGCCGACGCCGCATCATTAAGAGCCAAGGCCGCCGAGGAGCGCTGCCGCTTGGCCGCCGAGAAGGGCGCCCAAAAAGCGTCCCTGGCCGAGAAGCGCGCCGCGGAGGCGGAGAAGGCCGCGGCCGTAGCTTCGGCGCGGGCCACGGAGGCGGCGGCGCGGGAGGAGGCGGGCCGCGTCCAGGCGCGCAAGGACCTGAATGATGTGAGAGTAGATGCTAAAAGACAGCGGAAGGTCTTCCAGGAGTTCCGCAAGGACAAAGACGACCTGCAGAAAAGGCACGACGCGTTACATGCGCAACTCTTAGAGGCCAAGAGCCGGCACGCCACGTCCAAGAGTCGCGAGGTGGCGTTACAAAGGGCGTTGCAAGCGAAACCGAAGCCCGTCGTGGAGGACGAGGTCAAGAGGGACGACGACGCGCACCGGCGGCGTAGTGAGGAGGCGGCGCGGCGGCGCGTGCGGGACATGCGTTTGCAGAAGGACGCCCTGGCCAACGAGCTGCGCGTGCTCGAGGAGTCCATGAAAGAGGAAATCGAATTGCGAGAGAAGGCCGACCATCGGAAGGCCGAGGCCAACCACCGGGCGCGGGCGGCGAAGCGCAAGTTGGACGATGCGAAGGACGCGTTTGAAAAGGAGAAGACCAAGCTCGACGAGTGCAAGGTGTTGTTGGGGAGGAAGACCGAGGAGGTTGCGCAGGCGAAGACCGCACGGTTACGCACGGCTCGCAGAGCGGATGCCTTAGCGGCGTCTATACGGGACGTGGGGACGCGCTTAGCTCGCGGTTTAGATAGAGCTAGAGATCGAGCCGCGCAGCTCGCGCGGGAATCGGGACCCACGGCGAACCTCGTGGCCGCCTCCTTACTAGATTTGGCGCCGGCCGAGGTGGACTCGTTGATGGCGTCTCTAGAACCGGCGACCCAGGCCCCGACGCAGCGGCAACAGACCGACGCCGAGCGCGCGTTTGTCTCAAGCATCACGGCCGCGTTGGAGGCGGCGGATTCTGCGAGGATCCGCGAGTCCATTCTCACGGTGGTCGACGAGCGGTGCGAGCACGAGCGGAATTTGGGGCTGGCTCTCGGAGCGCGGGACACTGCCCCAAAACAACGGTACGCGGGAGACGACTGCTCCGTGCAGGCGGCGGACGCCCGGGGCGTGCTCGAGGCATTGGGGCTGGGCTGAATTTTAGAACACATTTTATCGCCTCCTCTTCAAATGACGGGACAGGTGGTAATTGGTGGACGCCCGCTGGCCCGACTTTGAAGCCGCGGCCTCCCGCTTCGCTTCCTCGACGGCCTCGCGTGCTTGGATGACCTTGGGGTGCGCCGTGTCGAAGTCGTGCAGCTGCATGACGTTCATGAGGTCCATGAACTCGCGGTGCGCCGGCGGCTGGAAGCGCCGCTTGAGCTTGGACGCGATGCGGTACTCTTTGAGCGTAATGGGTTCCAAGTGCGGCTTCTTCACGTGGGTGGCGAGGGGGCGCGTCAATCGCGGCGTCAGGGCGCGGAGCGCGCGAGCGGCGAGCATGGCTGGTTATCGGGCAGATTGCTCCGGTGCGTCGGGCGTGGCGCGCTGCAGGTCTGCTGCGGTCAGCGAGGGCAGTTACGTGCGCAGTGCTCGCCGCAGGCCGAAGGCGTGCTCTACGCAGGCAGCGTGACTGCTAACGACTGTTTGCGCCGCTTGAGTGTGAAGTGGCTTCGAGCCTGCAGTGTTTGTAGCCTCTGTTTTTTATTGGGGTAAAACCCGTCCAGGAAACCCGTCCACTGTTAAAACCCCTCAACGCCATCGGCGTGACGCACCCTACCGACGCACGCAGTCCGAGCAACAACGTTATTAACCCCCCCTTTACTTGTCCTCCTTCGGGAAGAGCATGGGCTCCAGCGTCTTCCAGAGCACGGAGAACATGGCGCCCTGGATGCCGTTCGAGATCAATTTCGTCGTCAGCCCCCGACCGAACAAGCCCGCGATCCCGTCCTTAGCGATGATCTCCTTGGCCGCTTCGCCGTAGGTGAGATTCACGTTCGCGTTCGTCTGCTTGTACACCTTCAAAACGCGAATGGAGTTCGACGACACGTCCGAGACCGCGGACGCGCCGAAGCCCATGAAGGCCCTTCTCCCGAGCTTCTTCATGCCTGAAAACTCCGTGCCGTCCGCGTCCTTCGTCGGCAGATACGCTTCCAACGAATTATAGGTCGCAAACCAGGGGTAGTAGCCCACGATGTTCGCCATGACCGCCCCCAACCCGCCGTTGTAGAAGGCCTTGGGGCCGCCCGTCTTCAATTTGTCCTTCAACATCTGCATGCCCTTCGCGCCGTCCGTCTGCAAGGTCGTCTTCAACGTATCTAAGGGCATCAAGAACAGCCGCCACGACGCGGCAGATAACGAGCAAAAGGCCGTCTTCATCCACGGAGCTAAGTGTTTGGTTTCCTCGTACTCATTGAGAATGACCAGAGTGCCCGTGTTGGCGGCCGTGTCCCCAAAACGAGAGAGGGGGCCCTGGAAGAGGGCCGGGACTAATCCTCGGTAGAAGCGCGTGACGCCTTTGAAGCCCTTGCCGCCGTCGGCGTAGAGCGTGCGAATCGCCGTCATCGTCCCGGTCCCGTAGCGGTACTGGTAGTTAACGGTCGTGCGCATCCACATGAGGCACATGATGTTCAGGCCCATGGCCGCGCCGCCGGCCGCGCCGCTGGGTAAGGCGCGACTGGCCGCCTTGTTCAGGATGGCTTTGAAGTCCGGGCCTTCCTTGGCGCTGGCGACGCACGTCGCGCCGCCGATGATGAGTGGCGAGGCGCGCGCCTCTATCGGCTGGCGCACGGACATGGTGGTTAATTTTCCGGTAGGTCTGGTCCTCGTCGTTGTTCAGTCGCCGAGCGAGATCTCGAAGACGCGGCCCTTGAGCGAGTGGTGACTGCGCTGTGCGGCTACTAGTCCGCGCAGCGACCAATTGCGTAACAAGTGGTCTTTGCTAAAGCAGCAATAGAGCGGCCGCGCAACTTGCACAGGAGCTGGAGCGGTGCGGTGCGGAAGCACAGCGACCCCTTATCTTGCGATATGCAATAAGTGCGCGCGCTGCGGCGTGTTTACGGCTGGCCCGCGCGACCGTGTCTGGCAAAAAGACGACCACAGGTTGTCGACGGCACGGACTCGCCACCCCTCCCCAGCGCTCTCTTACCTCTCCATGAGTTGAATTCCGTGCCCGGTGCGGCATGGCGGATCGTACGGGTTCGAACCAGGTCATAGCCGAGTTTTGTCTTGTGTCTCCTGGCATCAGCATATGCCGACGACTGGCGTGACCATCCGCATTCGTGAGCGTCCCCCACATATCGGCCACCACCCGTGTCGGCTGCCCGCGCAAAGACTCACAGGGAGCCACAAGCCCCATGGCCGCCCTCGCCCCGCCACCGACGAAACAGGGCTGGCTCCACAGGCGGGGCCCGTCCGCCCTGAGCGCGGAGCGGAGGCGCTGGTTCATGCTCCAAGGTGCTGGTACAGAGGCGACCTTACGCTACTCGAAGGAGATGGGTGCCGGCCACCGGGGCACCATTCGCTGCGAGGACGTGCGAGGCGTGGTCCAGCGCGACGACCTCCTGGACATATACACGCCCGACAGGACGTACCACGCGCGCGCGTCGTCGAGCGACGCGGCAGCACAGTGGGCCACGGCCATACGCTGCGCCGCGGCGGGCGCGGAGGCTCCACAATCGGACTCGGAAGACGACGACGACGACGTCGGCGTGCCCTGGATGATCGACGGCGCCTGGGTGGACGATCGCCAGCCGGCGCCGCTGCGGACCGTGGCTCATTTAGGCGCTCTTTCGGGCGACACTCATTCGGCGCACGTGCGTTTAGCGGACGGTGCTACACTGTCTGCCGATCTGGACGGTACAGGTCCGGTCGAGGTCGCGACGGCCGGCGCGTCGACCCTGGTCGCGTCTTTGGAGGCACATGGACAACCGTCGTCCCTCGCCGTGGCCTGTGCGTCCGTCGCTCTAGGTCTGGTGTGCCGCCGCTTTTTGCCAACGCCGGACCTCGCCGCCGGTCTACTCCTCGCGTATTCGCTCACGCGCAAGCGGCCATTGAAACGGCACGACCTCGTCCTCACTACAAGACTCGGAGCGGACCAGAAGCGGCGCCGGTCCTCGAACCGCGAACTGCTGGCGCGACAACCGAGTCGCGTCGGCATCCGGTCGCCGCAGCAACGGAGACCGAGCCTCTTCTCGCCGCCGAAACTCAAATGCCCCGACTTCAGCGGCACGTACGTCCTGGACCACGCGGCCTCCGACTCCAACGACGACATGATGGCCGTGTTGTGCGTGCCCTGGGTCGCGCGGCGGGCCACTCGCCACGCGAGGCGTGTGGTGCACGTGGAGCACGACGGCGACGCCTGGGACGAGACCACTGTCACGAAGTTCCGGACCTTCGCGGACCACTTCGATTTGAATGGTGCTCATCTCGTGAAGATCTCGCCCGTGGACAAGTCGTCGTATACTACCTGCACCACGGTGCAGCACGCGGTGGTCGTGACCAGTGTGGACTTCGGGGTGCCGGACAAGTCGCAACTCATCACGCGGCGGCTGGACGGGCCTCGCTATATTGTGGTGAACGAGCTGCGGGTGGGGGGGCGAACACTGACCGTGCGGTCCGTGTTCAACCGCGCCGCCGAGGGGGCGCGGGAGTAAGTGTGTTTTATAAACGAGACTTCGCTACCGACCACGAGCCGACGGCCGGGAGTCCGTGAGAGTAGAAGTGAGGGGGAATTGACGTATTTTGCTGTTGTGGTGCTGGGACTAGTGGGAGACACCGCGCGTCAGCCGATTCTTCCGCCCTAGTTAGCAAGCCACTAGCTTTTTTGCAAAACCCGTTCTCGCCTTTTTGACAAAATCAGCGAGGTTAGAGCTAAAACGTATCGCGCCGCGCCCCAAAATCGTATTAGAGCCGTGTCATAGCTCGCCGATGCTGTCCCGGAGGCGCTGACTGCACAAGTTCTGCGCTAGCGCACGGTTCTCGCCTATTTCAGCGCATCAGCTGGAACGGCTTGCACAGAGGCCTGCGCTGCCGCGAGACGCTGACTGCGCGTGCGAACGAGTGCTTCGGCACCGCCGCGTGCCGCAAGACCCGTCAGCGTGCTACGGAAGAGTGCTAAGGCCACCGCGGACGCGGCGAGCAGCTCGGACCACGACAGCCGCCGCCGCCACGCTAGCGCTGCGGTCGGACCACGGCGACCGCCCACACGAGACGCCCACGCGAGACGCCCACACGAGACGACCACGAACCGCCGGCGCCGCACCGCTCACCGCCCCGCGCCCCGCAGGTTTTTTAGCGCCGATACGCAAAGATGGTCAAGGGCCAGGCCAAGGCCCCGGACCTCGTCACGCGCGACTACACGATCAACCTCCACAAGCGGCTGCACGGCATCACCTTCAAGCGGAAGGCGCCGCGCGCGATCCGGGAGATCAAGAAGTTCGCCGAGAAGGCCATGAAGACCTCTGACGTGCGCATCGACGCCAAGCTCAACAAGGCCATCTGGGCCAAGGGCGTGCGGAACGTGCCCTACCGCGTGCGCGTGCGCCTGAGCCGGAAGCGCAATGAGGACGAGGAGGCCTCCGAGAAGCTGTACACGCTCGTGCAGCACGTCGAGGTCGCCTCGGTCAAGGGCCTCCAGACGGAGGTCGTGGCCGACGTGTAGGGTAAGGGTTGTTCTTTAAGCGTGGCGCCGCGATGGCGGGAGTGGGGACTTCGAACGAGCGTCCCCCGGATAGTATGGGGTATTTTAGCCTGAGTTCAAGTCCATGTAAAAGAGAGTCCGCAGATGATGCGGTCCACGGGCGACTCAGAGAGCGATCATGATGATGATGGAGGGGGGGGTGTTGATGTGCGGCGCTAGAGCGCCCCGACGGCCGCGAGGAAGGAGGCGGCGAGGAACGGGCCCGACGCGAGCGCGGAATCGGAGCCGAGCGCGCTGGCCGGGCACGTCAGGGCGCACGAGAGGCACGGATCGATGAGCGCCGTGATGGCGTTCCACTTGCACTCGGTGTAGGCCCGCGCCTCGTCGAGGCAGCCCTGCTGGAAGAGGGGGCCCCGGCACTCCTCGATGAACGCGGTGTTGGTCGTGGCGTCCGCGCACGTTGCGGGGATGGTGATCGCGTCGTCGTCGTCGTCGGTCTCCGCGGTGCACTCGGCGGGCAGCGTCGTGATCGCGGAAGTCGTGTAGACGTAGTTCCCGTCCTCTACGTCGGCCATGCATTCGCATTTGTCCTGGCAGCAGCAATCCCCGTCGGCTAGGTCGATCGCGACCAGGTCGGCCCGTACTTCATCGCGCAGAGGCCCCAGCAGGCGGTGGCGTCTAGGTTGAGGTCACTGCTGCAGTCGTCCACGCCCCCGCTGCACCAGCCCCCGCTCGTCGTGCCGTGGTCGACCACGTCGGCGGGCAGGCTGGCGCTGATCTCGCTGAGGACTCCGTCCGCGCAGGTTGTCGCGGCCCCCAACAGGCTCGCGCACGTGTTTTGGGCCAATATCGGCACGCAGAAGGCCACGTACTGGTCCTGCACCCCGGCGTCGCAGTCCGACGCGCACGAGCTGTCGACGTCGGTGACGCCGTCGCAGTCGAAGTGGTCGTCGGTGATGAAGCAGTCGGCGAGGCACGGGTAGTCGTCGTCGCCCTGGAGCCGGCGTGCGAACGTGAACGGGCTCGCGGCGTCGCGCGACGCTTTCTTCGCGGCGGTGCAGCTGAGGCAGAGAAGGAGAACGGGGGACTTCATTGTGCAGAGATTCACTACAGAGATGAAGAGCAGCGGCTTGAACGAGGAGCACTGCGACACTCAGAATGATTTGGGCAGCCGCAACCCGAACGCAACTCGAAGGAGGCCTCTGCAAGTCTGCCAGGGCAGCGCATCGGCATGCGTCGACTCCCGGAAGCTATTAGCCCCCCGGGGTCCGGGCCCGAGTCGCGCCGGTCGCGCCCGAGCCTGTCCGTGATGCCCATGGGCCATGGCCGAGGTGCAGCCGCCACGTCGGGGAGCTACGCCCGCGCCAATCCGCGGAAAACCGTGTGGGTCTGAGCTATGTACGGATTTTAACTCCCCTTCACCACTCGATTCACCGCTAAAAACTATCGCTTTCGAGGAGTACTGTAAGACGACCGGGCGCCGGGGGGTCGGGGAATTAGAATAGACCGGATTATGAAAGAATTTCCGTAGCCGCCGATGCAGCACTCGCCCTCGGCCGCCGCGTCCTCGAGACCGTCGCCGTCGAGGTCGCGGTTCAGGCCGCCTGCCGGCGAGGGCGGCGCCGTCGGGATATAATGCGGGCAGTTGATGCCCGCGGCCTTGGAGAACCAAGTGTCGGTGCAGTCCGCCTCCGCCACGAACGAGATGCAGTCGAACTGGGTCTGATCCTCGAGCCCGTCGGACTCGATGTTGTAGCGGAGCAACCAGTCCGTGGAGCAGCATGCTTGAGCCTCCGCTAGCGTGGTGGCGCCGTTGCAGTTGGAGATATCGGCACCGTAGACCGCAGCGCAGCAGTCGCCCTCAACAGCCACGTCCTCGACGCCGTCGCCGTCGAGGTCGCGGGCGGCGACGCAGCCGATGCAGAGAAGGAGGACGGGGGACTTCATTGTGCTGAGATTTACTACAGAGATGAAGAGCAGCGGCGATAAGAGGAGCCGCGCCGGCGACGAGGCGCTTGAGCGAGGCCGTCTTGGGCTTCTCGAGGAGTGTTTCCTCGACGGTCTTCGGGGTCGTATTGTAGAGCGCCATGATGAAGTGGTTGGTGCCTGCCGGGTCGCGACTCGGGACGACCTCGGTCGCGCGGCCGCGGGTCCGCGGAGGCGAAGTTGGTCATTAGGCTCTCTGGTGTGTGGCAAACGCATCTTCGCTCGCCTGGCCCGCGCGCTCCTCCTCGCTGCAGAGACGTGAGCCTGGCAGCGAAACTCTGAGTTGAGCTTTGCGAAATGTGCGAGGTTGCGCCGGCGGCGGCGGCCGCGCGCTAGTGTGGACACTTATGCTTGTGAATGAACCTAATTATAGACTGGTGCGGGCGCTCTACCTTAGTTTATATGCTGCCTGAGAGCGTCGCTAAGCCTGATTTCGAGACTGAAACTCAGAGCAAGCTGGGCGGGGCCGCGCGACGGATACTATTGCGACGGATACTATTAGGGCAGTTGCCCCCACGCACATCCATCCAAGATTCCCAATTACCGATTTGTTTCAATTTTTATCAACCCCCCGTCGTCACAACGGCGGCCGGCCGCACCCCTCGCCTGACCGCGACCCGGAGAAGCCGGCCACCCGCGGTCGTGACGTAGAGGTGGCCGTCCGTCGCGAGCGCCAGGCCCGTCGGGTCCTCGATCTCGAGCGCGCCGAGGAGCGCGCCGCCCAGCGCCAGGACCACGACGGCGCGCGGCGTCGTCGCGTAGACGCGCCCGGCGCCGTCGACAGCGAGGCCCGCCCCGCCATGCTCGTGGAAGGTGCGAGGCGCGCCGCAGGCCCCGTCGCACGTGAGCGCGTAAAGGGCGGCCGCCGTCTGGGCGTAGAGGGTCTTGGCGTCGGGCGCGAACGCGAGGGCGCGCGGCGCCGCCGCCAGCGCCGCGACCCTGGTCCCGTTGCGCGCCTCGACGACCCAGGTGCCGTTCCGGTCGCCGCCGAAGTACGCGCCGCCCGCGGAGACGGCCGTCGCTGCCCCCGCCCAGAGCGGCGTGCGACTCCCGTCGTCCGCCACGGTCGCGGCGTGCTGGTCGCCGCAGAGCACGAGGGCGTCGGCGTCGGCCGTCCCGACGCACGCGAGCGAGCCCGCCTTGTCCAAAAACACGCTCGCCCCGACGCGCACGAGCCCGGTGCCGTCCTCGTGGCGCCAGACGCGCCGCGCGGCCGCCTCCACAAACAAGAGGTCGTTCGCGTCGTCGTGCGCGCGCCAGACCGGCGACGAGAGCGGGGCGAGGCCGTCGACGAGCACGCGCGCCGTGGCTTGCCGCGCGACGACGTCCCGGTGGAAGGCCGGGTGCGTCGCCGTGACGGCGAAGCCCTCCAGCGCCTTAGGCGCGAGCGCCGCGTCCAATAATTGCGCGTAGAGCGTCGCGGACGCGAGGAGGAGGAGCAGCCACCAGTTGTCCGGCGACCTCACGAGCTTTGCGGCGTAGGCGGCGGCGGCCTTGGCTTTCGAGGGCGGCGGCGGCGGCGGCGCGCTCGGGCCGCTCGTGTAGGCCGCAAAGGCCGCGGGGCCGCCGGGCGAGTTGCGGCGGCGCGGCATTGGTCCTCTCTGCAGCAGTGTGGAGAGCTTTTTGGGGGCTCCTCTGCGCGCGCAGCCGTCCAACGATCTGCAGCACGCTGCTTTAAACTTCCTCAGCTCACACTGGTGCACTACGTGCACTGCCTGCTCGTGCACAAGCGCCGTTGACGGGTTTTTGCCTCGGCCAAAACGGGTTTTGGCAAAATGCCATGTGTTAACGCTTACTTAAGTAGCAACCAATCGATTTGAGCTCGCTGCGCTGCGTTTCGCACGCCGCTTGTCGACCGCTGTGGGTCGGAACATGCTCACACGACCTGTGCTACGCTGCTAACTGATCCAAATTCCACAGCGCCAGCGGTGCCGCGCCGACGCCATGGCGTACACGGACGACACCGAGCAGGTTGCGAAGAACCTCTTGGTCTACGCCGCCGACAAGGGCACGCAGGACGTGGACCGCGAAAAGATCAACAAGATCATCATGGAGATGAGCGGCGACTCGGCCTTCCACAGGGAGAAGCGGGAGCACCGGGACCAGGGGCAGGCCTGGATCGCGACGGCGCGCACGAAACTGGCGACCTTCGACGCGACGCAGCGGTCCGTCGCGCGGCACCACCTCGCGAAGGCCGAGGCCCGCCTCGAGGGGCGACGAAGTGAGCTCGACGCAGCGGGGACGTGCTGCGCGGTCGTGGACTTTGACATGTTCTACGCCGCCGTGGAGATCCGGGACCGGCCAGAACTGAAAGACAAGCCCGTCGCCGTCGGCGGCATCGGCATGATCAGCACGGCGAACTACGTCGCGCGCCGCTGGGGCGTGCGGAGCGCCATGCCGGGCTTCATCGGGCAGGCCCTGTGTCGGCGCGGGCCCGAGTTCGGCATGCCCAAGACCGAGCTCGTCTTCGTGCGGCCGGACTTTCAGAAATACGAGCGCGTCGCCGGCATCGCGCGGGCCATCTTCGCCCAGTACGACCCGCACTTCCGCGCGTACTCGTCCGACGAGGCCTACATCGACCTGGCGCGCTACTTGCGCTGTCGCGTGGCATCAATGACACGAACAATGGCCGACAATATGAATGTGCAAATGGAGGCGGACGCGGGCGACGAGCCCCAGGCATGCAAGACGCGCCAGGGCGGGGATCATGCATCCGCTTCCGCTTTGCTCGCCGATGCATCGTTGGAGGCGGGCGCATTAAAGTTGCAAGAGACGCAGGCGGCGGCGCGCGACGTGGTAGAGCTTCGGGGGCGGCTGGACGCCCTCCGGACCGGTGTCGACGTCATCGACGACGACACTGTCGCGCTGAGCCGCGAGGAGCAGATCGCGGAAGTCGAGGCGGCGCTTGACAGAGCGCGATCGCGCGTCGACGACGCCGCGGGCGCCTTCGACGAGCTGCGCGCTTGTGGCATTGACGTGTCTTCGGGCGACATGGACGTCGTCGCGCGACTCGTGAAAGCGCGCCTCGCCGAGATCAGCGCCGCCGTCGACGCGCTTCCCGCTCTGGACTTCATTCGCGACGCGGAAGCGGGTGCGCTCGCCGAGCAGGTCCTGGGCGAGCTGCGCGCCGCCGTATGTACCGCGACCAACGGCCTCACGCTCTCGGGTGGGCTTGGGCCCAACTTCCGGTTAGCCAAGGTAGCTGCGGATCAAAAAAAGCCGGACGGTCAGTTTAGGGTCGGCGCTGGGAAAGTTGCGGTGCTGGAGTTCCTACGGGACCTGCCCTGCCGCAAGGTCGGTGGCATTGGGAGGGTCCTGGAAATGAAATTACATGATGCCCTCAACGTTCGGACGTGCGGCGACTTGGTCGATAACCTGCCGGAGTGCTACTGCGTGCTGGGCAAGTCGGCGGCGATGGGCTTCCTCCACGAGGTGGCGCTCGGCTGCGGTGAGGCCGGCGGTCCGACCGATGATGGGGAGGAGGACGACGTAGGCGTGATTCGCCGCAAGGGCTTAGGCAACGAGCGGACCTTCCGCCCCATCCGCGGCGTCGCAGCGTTGACGGAGAAGCTGGTACAAATTGCGGGCCTCGTGTCCAAGCGGCTCGTGAACCACGACATGCGCGCCGCGAAATGGACGCTGAAACTGAAGACGACGGACTTCAGGATTAGCACGAGGGACATGGCCACGCAGAAGACGGGCAAGGATCGCTACGTGTGCTCCGTCGCGGCGATCGTCGCGCTGCTTAAGCCGTTGCTTCTGGAGGCGATCTGCGAGGCGGAAGCCTCGGGCACGCCGCTAGAGATTCGGTTGATGGGCGTCCGGTCTTCGGAATTCGAGGGCCAGTACGTTCCGCTCGCACCGGGCCAAACAACCCTCAACGACCTCAAGTTCAAAACTGCGAGCCCGCCGCGGCCGAAGGCGCCCCCCGCGGCATCGGGCCAGGCGAGCTTGGACGACGTGAAATTCAAACCGGCAAGCCCACCGCGGCCGCGGGCCGCGCCGCCGCCCGCGCCCACCTCACCCGTGTCGCTCGCGGCAGCGACCGCGTCGACGGGCATTGACGGCGCGGACGTGGATCCGGCGACTCTCTCCGAACTGCCACCGGCGGTGCGCGCGGACATCGAGCGCCAACTCGACTTGTGGCGCAAGTCACGCTGCAGCGCGCCCGCGCCCGCGGCGCCCGCGCGGCGTCCGCCACCGAAGAAGCCGCGAACGCTCGACAACTTTCTCGCCGCGCCGGTGCCTGCCCAGGTGCATGCCCCGCCCCTGGCACCGCAAGCCGACGAGGCCTCTGTGGCCCAGATCACGCCGATGGGCTTCTCGCGGAAATCAGCGCTCGCGGCGCTCCAGCAGGCGGACGGGGACGTCTCGCGGGCGCTCGAGCGTCTCCTGTCGTGAATGTTGTAGTGATTAAGACATGTTATACTTACTTTGGTTTCGCGGCAATAAAGACCTCGTCGGTGATCGTCGTGATCCCGCGCTCCCGGGCATATGTCTCCGCGTATCCCTTGACGCGGCCGCGGACGAACCCGGGGATTTTCTGAAGCCGCGCGGAAGCGTCCGCAGTCCAAGAGATGTCCTCGTCCGCCACGGCCCGCTTCATCGTCGCGTAACGTGGCCGAGCGTTCTTCAGCACGCGGTACGTCTGCAGGTAACACGCACCTAATATTGCGCCCTGCGCGACCGTGGTCCGCTTGATCGTCGAGTCTTCGAAGCTAAGCTGTGCTAAGGCATCGGCGCCTGTCTTGAGCGACGGGCGGCCCAGCTGCGTGAAGGGCTTGAATTCGAGGCCCTCAAACCCCCACCGCACCAGGCTCATCTTCGGCAGGAATTTGATGGCTTTGGGCGTCGACTCGTCGCTGATGTTGCTGCCGTTGAAGATGATCATTAAAACAATGATCGGTGGGAACAAGGCCAACGCCGCATCGGTCGACGGCGCCACGGCACCCACCAGCAAGCCGAGCGCTGAGGCCGCGACGCTATTGAGCGCAGTGAGCCCGAGAAACGTCTTGAACTTCTTCATCGTCTTGCCCAGCTTGGCCAGCGGGTAGAGGATACCGCCGAAGAGACAGGACAGACCCACCGACAGCGGAAGTTCGGCCGCGACCTTGGAAAATAAATAAGGCAGCGCGCCGTACATCGGCCGGCCGCTCCGCGGAGAACGCTCCCGCAGCAGGATTGTTTTCTCTTTCGGATCGTCGACGCAATCGCTAAATTTGTGCTCCCGATCACGCAAAGGCTCAGTAGACCAAAGCGGTCCTGAATCGACCCCTGCGAGTCATCAAGCGAGTAGATGCCCCCATAAATTAAAGCAGTCAGCACCTGCTGCGCGACCTTGATCGCCGTCGCCGCCTTGGCTCTCGACACGTCCCTCCTCGCGCGCTGGTACAGCAACCGCAGCTCGGCAAGTGGCCGTCGACGAGGTCCATGCGTCTTCCCCTTGGTCGCTTTTGCGGGGGAAGCCTTTGGGAGGGGGCGCTCGGCCTTCTTGACCGCCTCCAAAAGCTTGGCTAGTACCTCCCGCGACGACGCTTCCGTTTCTGGGCTCACATAATTGATCGAAACGGTCTCGACGGCTTGCTCTGCGGGTGCCACGTTTCTCAGCCGCGGGAAGCCCTCTTTACGTATCTGCTCATCTAATGAAGAACTTGCGCGTGTTTGCCAAGGAATCCAACGCCCCCCGCGTGGACCGGTAGAACGAATTGGTCCGTGGTACATGCATTCGCCTTCGCTGAGTAGTGTCAAATCGTCGAACGCCTCGAACACGGCGCCGGACGGCTGATGAATAACGCAGACCACGGTCTTGCCCGCATCGCATAGCGAGCGAAGGCTCTTTACCACGCGCTGCGCAGCGAAGGAATCCAGGCCCGACGTGGGCTCGTATAGGAATAATACGTCCGGGTCATCTACCAATTCGCACGCGATCGCTAATCGCTTCCGTTCGCCGCCAGACACACCCCTTATTTTGTCGTCTCCCACTATAGTGTCCGCGGCTTTGCTCAGACCGGTCTGCGTTAAAATCGTTTCCACGACCTTTGGGACGTCCGTTTTTTACGAAAGCCTCAACGTCGCGGCGAACGTGAGAGTCTCGCGCACAGTCAAATACGGGTAAAACACGTCCTGCTGGCGCACGTAGGTGCCCTCAACTTTATCGACGGCGACGCCGTCGGCGCGTAGATCTCCGCTCAGCTTCAGCTTGCGGTCGCAGGTCCCGCTCAGCGCGCTCAGTAATGAGGTCTTGCCGCTGCCGCTCGGGCCCATGATCGCGTGGAGGCGACCCGCTTTGGCGCAGCCGCCGACGCCCCGTAATAGGTGGCGGTCCTTGATCTTCGCAGTTATTCCGCGCCATTATATTGTCGCGTTGCAGGTCGCCAGGCAGGCGATGAGGACAAGGTTGCGCAGCATCGTCTGCTGCTTGCGAGTATGTGTGTGGTCCAGCCACTGGTCCAGCCTCTGGTCCAGCCTCTTCTACAGCGTCTGCGGCGCAAGATTAGCAGCAGCGCTCGACTAGCTTTATGAATTAATGTCGCCGCTCTCTATTACGCCAGCATTAAGTGTACAGCACCAAGCGAGCGCGGCCGCCGTATATGATAAAACCCGTCAGTTAAGCTGCGGCGCCACAATATAGCCCCGGGCGTCGCTGGCGCGCGTCCACACAGCCCAAGCGATCGCATTCGTGCTCACACGTAGTCGACGCGGCTCGTGCGTGAACGTCGTCGCGCAGCATATAACAGCGGCCGCACACCGAGCAGGGACGCGCACGCTCCACGCCGGCGGCCCGATCGCATTCGTGCTCAATCACGCAATGCAGCCCCAAAAAGCACGCCTCGTCGCAGCAGCGGCGGCAGGCCTCGCCGCAGCCCTAGCAGCACACGTCTACCAACGCTGGCGCATGCGTCGACGCATCAGACGCATGACCAAAGTGGAGCTGCACGCGCACCTAAACGGCAGCATCCGGCCGACGACGCTGCGGCGCCTCGCCGCGGAGCGGGGCCTGGACGCGGCGTGCCTCGACGAGAAGCGGACGCTGGAGGTCTGCTTCGAGGTCTTCGCCCTCATCCACAAGTGCGTGGACCGCCTCGAGGTCGTCGCGCTCGTCGCGCTCGAGTTTCTCGAGGACCTGCGCGCGGACGGCTGCGCGTACGTCGAGCTGCGGACGACGCCGCGCGCGCTTCAGGGTCGCACGGAGGCGGATTATGTTAAAACGGTCTGCAACGTCCTGAGCGGCGCGCCCGGCATCACGGCGCGCTTACTAGTGAGTATAGACCGGTCGCGCGGACCGGAGGCGGCCAAAAGGACGCTCGCAGGGGTCGCAAATCTGCGGCGGTCGGACGCGGCGGTCGACCGCGTGGTCGTGGGCGTCGACTTCAGCGGCAATCCGACGTCGAAGCACGGCTTCGACGCCTTCGAACGCTTGTTTCGCGAGGTGCGGGACGAGTGGGGCCTCGGATGCGCGTTGCACGTGGGCGAGACTCCGCGGAGCGACGGGGACGCGGCCAAGATCTTAAAATTTGCGGCAGAAAAGCCGCGGCGCGTCCGCTTCGGCCACGCGCTGGCCTTCTCGGACCACGAGCTGCGGGGCTGCGCTTCTTTAATCGAGGCGTGCCCGTCCTCGAACTCCGCGACGCTGGACCTCGCCCAGCTCGCGGACCACCCGCGCCTGTGGGCGCGTTTTTCCGAGGTGGCGGGCCCGCCGCTCGCCATCTGCACGGACGACGCGGGCGTGTTTGACTGCTCGCTGAGCGGCGAATACCTCAAGGTCCACGACGCCTTCGGCCCCGTCGATTTGGTACGAGTCGTGGACGACGCGGCCGCGGCCGCGTTCGACGCGCGGGCCATTGAGGCGGTCCGAAGAAGGCGAACACAGTATAATGTCTAGTGTTCTTAGGAGATCCCCCGGTGCGCCTCGATGGCCCCCAGCAGCCGGTTGATGGCCGTCGCGCCGCTCAGCGGGTACTCTGACAAGGAGACGTACTCGACCATGGCCTCGAAGTCGTCCTTGTCCACGGCGCCCGCGGCCATGGCCCCGATCACGAAACACAGCGGCTTCTGTGGCAGCGCCGCCGCAAAAGCCTGGGCCGTGTAGCGGTCCCCCTTTGAGGAAAAGCCGTACATGACAGTTCCGGGCGGTAAATGGCGCGCGATGGGGTTCTTCACCACCTTCAGTAAAGTCTCGCGGCCGTCCGCGGCGCGCACCTTGAGCTTGTGTAAGAGTTGCACCATCAATCCGGCGAAGCGCTTGTAGGTCCGCGGTATGCGCACCGAAGGGTGGAACTCAATGAGGACGTTCTGCCGCGTGCGCAGGTACACCTGCAGCTGCCCCGCCTTGTTCAGGGGCGAGTCGAAGAGCGCCATGAGCTCTTGATGGGCGATGTCCGGTCGGCACTCCTTGGGGTCCCTACCATGCTTGGACAGGATGCCGCGGTGGTCGTCGCTGTTCAGGAGCTGGAACTCGCCTTTTCTCGTCTTGACGATCTCCAAGGACGCCAAATCGAGGAGCACGATGACCTTGGGCGGCGCGGCCTCCTCTGCTGTAGCGGCGGTGAGCTCTGCCATCGTGCGGTTATTGGTGCTCGACCGGCTGATGCTACTCCTTCGCTGCTGCGTGCAGACGGAAGTGTTACGTTGGGCACTAGTACAGCACTCGAAATCTAGCCGTCGAGCTAGCCGTCGCTCTCCCGAAGTACGGGTTTTCTTGGAGCCTCTAAAAGTTCAGGAAAGGTCCAGATGCGAACCATCTGTCGCTAACCATCTGTTACGCACCGTTGGAATGCGACTAACAACGTGCGGGTATGCATTCCGGGAAGATGATTATAATTGACGAAGTTTGAACATTGAACAAACGCGACCTACATGCAGCCCGATGACGTTTAAAGATGCAGGCGAGTAGCAAAATGCTCGCGACGACACAGCGGCGGGCGGCCGCGCTCATCGCCCTGGCCGGTGTGCTGGGCACTTTGGTCGGAGCCGCCGTCGCGCGCATGCTGGGCGCGGACCGACCCTTCGTCGCTCACGGGTCACGCGGGAGAAATGCGCGCGCGGCGGCGCTGCCCTTCGTCGGATCAGCGGCCGTCGTGCCCTTCGCGGCGGCGCCGCCGCGGCACGAATCCGCCCAGACTTGGAATATGACCGATTGGACACGTCCAAAATTGGGACGGGGCCGACGAAAAATGGCGCTGGCGAACGAGGCGACGTGGGGCTCTGCGAATTCCTGCCCGTCGGGCTACGAGACGTTGACTACCGCCGAGGCGTGCCGGGCCGCGCTGGATTATGTGGATGTGGCCGGGGACGAGTTCAACGACGAGGAGGACGAGAGCGACTGGCCCCGCGGTTGCTATTCCTACGAGTCGTACGGTGTGTGGTTCAACCACGCGAGCTCAGGCAGCGCCTACGACGGGGCCGTTCCGATCTGCGGCAAAGTCAGCTGGGTCGCAGCGTTGGGCGCGACGGAGACGTTGTTCGTCGGCGACTCGGACGTGGACTACTGGCAGACGTCGCAAATCGCCGACTCGGTGAACCTGGGGGTCGGCGGCTACACGTGCAAAAATGTGCGCAATGAATTCGACGCCTACCAAGCGACCTTTGGGAATCCAGCGTACGTGGTCATCGTCTGCGGCGAAAACGACCTCGCGTCGGGACGCTCCGTCTCCAAGACTTTTGGTTTCTTCGAAGAGATCGTTGCCAATGCGAATTCAAACGGCGCCACCGTCGTCTACCTCGGGACGAAGGCGGAGCCCGACACCCAGAGTCTGCACGAGGAGTACGAGGAGTACGACGCTCTCATCCGCGACTTGGTCTCGGAGCTCGCGGGGTCCCTCGTCATGGTCGACGTCTATCCGTCCTTTGAGGCGCTCGGGAACCCCGACTCCTTGTACGCCAACGACAGCCTCCACCTTTCCGACGGCGGCGGCTACGCGTACTGGAACCAGTGGCTCGCCACGGCCCTCGTCGACGGCTCCGGGTGCCTGCGTTGGGTCTCTAACGAGTGCGTCGAGGGGAGTGATGA
>Ga0114994_10000949_pt1 | contig 20301 bp, 27 predicted proteins | sample ArcticOcean_MG_C_9_FD_87043 | JGI IMG/M metagenome (GOLD analysis project Ga0114994, IMG submission 87043) | Marine microbial communities from western Arctic Ocean - ArcticOcean_MG_CB2_152 | ecosystem: Environmental > Aquatic > Marine > Oceanic | place: Arctic Ocean: Canada Basin | collected...
ATCAAATACATCTTTTAATTCAATCGTTGAACGTTTATCATTCTTATTCATAATGTTCAGTAACCATATTATTTCCTTATAACTGTTATACATTGGAGTAGCTGAGAGAAATAACAATCTTAAGTTATCAACATAACTTACCAATTTCATTAATTCTTGCGCGATTCGCTTATCTTGTTTTTCAGTAGAAATTCTAATATTGTGAACTTCGTCTATTATTATTAATCGATTGCTAAAATGCTTTTTTAATTTTCTTATTTCCTCATTCTTCTTCTTTTTTGGATTCTCTTCAGTTACCTTTGAAATATTTTGAATATAATTGGCAAATTCTGTGTATCCTAAAAATAAATAGGAATTATTAATAATTCTTTTAATTTGTCTAATTACCTTTTCTTTGGATAATCCTTTCATATTCATTGGATTAATCTCTTTTAAATATTTGTTTCCTGTACATGCTCTTAAATTCCACAATCCATCTATTAGTTTAAGCTTTCTATCATCAAATAGTTGGAGTTTAAAGTTTTCTTGAACATTTGGTGAAGCAACTACAATTATTCTCTGTGTAATTCCTAATTGTTTTAAATAATCTCTCATCTCTTCAGAAACACTAATAGCACTACATGTTTTACCTGATCCTAATCCATGATATAATAACAAACTGTTATAAGGAGTCTGAAAACTTAAAAAATTACGAACAAATAATTGATTTGGAGATAATTCGAAATCAGCTTCACATAATTTTTTTGCTTGTTCTTCAATCTCATCCACACTAAAAATTGTACCATCGTATTTTGTTTCATTAAATTCTTTTTTAAGAGCAATTTTAATATTAAATTCAGAATCATCTAATGATGGATATAAGTTTTCAAATTTATCTTCATTAGCAGAAATAAAATTTCTATTTAAAATCTCTCGTTTATTAATGAAAGAATTACTATCAGCAGCTTTATCGTCTAAATTTATTTTATCAAAACCTTCATTAGATAACAATTCTATATTTTTCTCAGATAATATTGGTTCATCAACTAATGATAATTTTGTTTTTTTTCTAGGTCTTCGTTTCGGTTTTTCCATAACACTTATATATTATTAATATAAACTATATTCTTGTAAAACTTTATTCACTTTATTTAAAATATTTATTTTTTCTAAATTATAGGGTCTAATTTTTTCTATACATTCTGTATAATTTAACCATTTCACTTCACTTACTTCTGTTTCTTGAAAGGTATTTGTTGTTTTTATACTAGGGTCAATATATCCTAAAAAATATTTATGTTTATAAGATTTCATATTAGAACCTGTAAAAATCTCCTCATAAGGAATTATATTTTGAACTAATTTAACATTTGACTTAAGATATCCTGTTTCCTCTTCAAATTCTCTTAAAGCACAATTTAAATCTTTTTCTTGAAAATTTCGTCGCCCTTTTGGAAATCCCCATTCAGGTTCAATCCATGCCATCTCACTGTTATTAATTAACAATTCTAAATTATAAGATTCTTTCGTTTCTATTCCGATGATTAATGATTCATATTTCTCTCTAGATGTTTTCTCTTCTCCTCTATATTGAATTCCTACATTTTCACCCCATAAATAATTCCATAGCTCATCAAATGAACTATTTCTTATTTTTTCTTTTTCGTAAACAGACATTTCATTAAATATATTTAACAAATAATTATAATTATATAGCGGATACTTACCTCGCATAAATTCTACAAATCCCAAACTATGTTTCCTTCTAATCATAAGATACTGTAATTTATTATTAAACATCCTAAATGAGATTAATCCTACACTAGTTATTGGGTGTTTACATGAATGAAATTGATGTCCGGTTTTTCCACAATTATTACAAAAATTAAATGATTTACTCATATGCTATATGTTTATTTGTGTATCTTTTTATATTGTTTCATTTTAATGACAGAAAAATCGTTTGATCCAAAGGTATGGGGGCCACACTTTTGGTTTTTATTAATGACATTAGCAGTTTCATATCCACTTAAAGCTAATGATACAACACAGAAAAAGTATTATGATCTTATTTCCAACCTACCATTATTTATTCCACATCCTCCAATAGGAAATAAGTTTAGTGAGTTATTAGATCAATATCCAGTTTCTCCCTATTTAGAGGGAAAGGATGCTTTTTTAAAATGGGTTCACTTTATTCATAATAAAATTAATGTTATTACTGGTAAAGATAAAATCACACTCACAGAAGCTCTTGAAAATTATTATGAACTTTATAAACCAAGAGAAATTATATTACATGAACAGATTAAGTATCGGAAAAAATTGTTGTTTGCTGGAATTATTGTCGTATTAATCGGTGGTGGCTATTATTTATATAAAAAATAATTCTCTCTAGAATATAAGAGAATTATGAATAGAACAATTAAAAATAAAAGAAGAAGAAGTCGAAAAGGAGGTGAAGCATTAGCATCTGGTGGTTTTGGCTGTATATTTAAACCTGCTATCAAATGTAAGAATAAAAATGAAAGAATCGATGGTGTTAGTAAAATGTCAATTGAGCAATATGGTAAACAAGAAATGTCAGAAATTGAGAAAATTAAGAAAAAATTAGAAAAAATTAAAAATTACGAAAAATACTTTTTATTAGATGTTGAAATGTGTTATCCAGATAAATTAACAAAGGAAGATATGTTTAATTTTGATAAAAAATGCTTTGCTCTCACTAGATACAATATTAATGAGAAAAATGTTAATTCAAAACTTAATAAACTTACTATTCTCAATATGCCTGATGCTGGTATTGATTTAAAAGATTGGTTGATAGTAGATGGAAAAATTACCAAAGATAAAATGTATTTGTTAAATAAATTAATTGTTAAATTATTAAAAAATGGTGTCAAGCCTATGAATAATGCTGATGTAATTCATAATGACTTAAAAGATAGAAATGTTATGGTTGATAAACAAATGGATGCTAGAATTATTGACTGGGGATTAGCTGGAGTAGTTGTTAATAAAGAAATTCCAAAGGAAATTATGAATCGACCATTACAATTTAATACACCATTTTCTTCAATGCTTATATCAGATGAATTTAAATTAAATTTTGATATTTTTTTACAACGGGTTAAAGATGGTCTTATATTATTTAATAAAACAAATGTTAGAAATTATGTTATAAATGAATATTTAATAAAATTAGCAAGATATTATGGATATTATGATGACAATGTTATTTTATTTAAAATGATTTTCTCTCCAGGAATTAGTGATGAAACCTTTTTGTCGGATGTTAAGAGAGATAATCTAATTGAATATGGATTTTATCTATACTACTTATCAAATTATATTACAGATATATTAATGAAATACACTGATTCCAATTATAATTTTGACTTAAAAAAATACTTTTTTGAAGCTTATTTACATAATAGTGATGTATTTGGATTAATGACTGTATATTATAATTTCTTTGAAGTAGATTTGTCTAATATTGATTTAGACGATGATGGTAAGAAGATATATCTTAATCGCATTCGTTCTTTATTAGTTGAACATATTTATTCCAATGGTGGAGAGAAAATAGATATTAATAAATTATGTGATGCTATTGAAGAATTAAATCAAATTATTAATTACGATAATAAAATAGTCCTACCTACAGTATCCCGTAGTAAACATAGTAAAACTAGAAAATCCCCCAGAGCAGTAACATCTATTATAAGCAAATCCAGAAGTAAAAGCAGAAGTAAAAGCAGAAGTAAAAGCAGAAGTAAAAGCAAATCGAAAAAATAATTATAATATTTAAAAAATAAACTTTATAAATATTATATGAAATTAGAATTATTAATTTTAGTAGTATCCGGATTTTTTATAGCAAATACATACTATGATGGAAATTATGTTAAAATATTACAGTCTTGGCAAAAATATTTTAAAATGGCGGGTTTTGCTTTTGCTGGATTAAGTATGTATTTATTTATAAAGAAGAATCCTTCTGAATCACAAAGTATAGTTCAACAAGCCACAAATATAATTAAACATATGCCAAGTGGTCAATCTTCTTTAGATGTTCTTAGTCCATTTATTGATTTTACTAATCAGACTCCATTTACAGGTGGTGGTAATCAACAACATCAAGTGAATCGCATTATGGAATCCGGAAAAAAGGGCACAAAAAGATGTGTTAGTGAAACAAAAAAGAAATTTGTTGCTTCACAACAGAGTTGGACATGTGGACATTGTAAAATTCAATTACCTGCTTGGTTTGAGGTTGATCACAAAATTAGATTAGAAAATGGAGGTTCTAATCATGTTGATAATTTAGTAGCTTTGTGTAGAGATTGTCACGGAAAAAAAACAGCGATGGAAAACCTTTAATTTATTTCTAATGATTTATTAATGGCGTCTACTAAAACAAAAACTACTGAAAAAAAGGAACCACCAATATTTGATAATTCTGGAACAAGTTATCTTGCCAGATTTATTAATGTTATGGAATATATTTATAAATTATTCTCGTATTATGTAGTTGGTTCTATTAAAGACCATAAATTAGAATTTAGTTTTATATTAGGTCTTATAATTTATATTATTATTGCGAGTATTATTTTTGCCAATAATCCATACGACATAATAACAGATAACAATGAAGGACTTAGCATTCTATTAATGCTGTTTGGAGGATTTTTAATTGTATTAATGATGTTTTTTTATTCAAGAAAAAAAGAATTGTTTGAAAATGAAGAAGAAACAGGAACTCTTTCCTTTATTGGTAAGATATTTACTTCCATTGTTTCAGTTGGATTAGCAATTACACTGGTTTATATGTTATTTAATTTATCGACCTATTTTGGTGAATTTAGTAATGCGATTATGAGCGGAATTAATATTCTTATTATTGTTGGGATTATTACTATATCATTTAAATTTTTTGGATTACTTGGAGAAGGAGAACCTGGTGAACAATCACCATCTTGGTCAAAACTATTAATTAAAATCATCACATATTTTCCATGTTTGATTATGAATTTAATAGAGTATATTAAATATCAATATCAAATTACAACTAAACCAATTGTTATATTATTTGCTGTAGAAATATTACTCATTGGACTATATGTTGTATTACCTTGGATTATGGAAAAAATTATGTATCATAATACATCTCAGCTTATTGAAAAGCCTGATAATTTAAATATTCAACAAAATTTAGGAACATTTCAAGATATAAATTATGTTACACCAATTGGAAGTGGAAGTGATGAATTTAGCTATCATTATGCTATTTCTAGCTGGTTTTATATTAATTCTAATCCTCCTGAGACTAATCCTCATTATGATGAATACACATCTATATTAAATGTAGGCGATAAACCTGATATTCAGTTTAATGTTCTTAAAAATAAACTGCGGATTAAAATGAAAACTCAAGGAAAAAATGAAAAAATTTTATATGAAACTACAAAATTCCCTATGCAGAGGTGGAATAATATTATCATCAATTATGATGGTTCCACATTTGATATATTTATTAATAATGAGTTAGTTTCTTCAACACCTGGCGTAATACCCTATAAATCTAATACTGTAATAACATCTGGAACACAAGGCGGATTATATGGTGGTATTTGTAATGTGAAATATTTTAGAAATAATATCTCTAGAGGAAAAATTAATTGGTTGTATAATTCTATTAATAATTTAAATCCTCCTATCATTTAGTAAAAATTTCTAAAGCTATATTATATTATGGCTCTATCAGTAAAAAGTATTGCAATAGGTGTTGTAGTCCTAGTCTTAATAATACTAATTATTAGATGGATTATGGGAGATAGCACAAAGCTTAGCGGGTTAAATGATGCTAAAAAAGTTACCAAAATCTCTGCCCAAGATTTAGCACAAAATAATGCTTCAAATTACGCATACTCTGTTTGGTTTTATGTGGATGATTGGAGTTATAGATACGGAGAACCTAAAATTATTTTAGGAAGATTAGACAGTGATTTAAATCCTTCTCCATCTATCACTTTAGGAGCAATTGAAAACAATCTTCAAATTGAAACAACAGTATATCCTTCATCTCAATCTAGCACAGGAACCAAGAATACTTGTAATGTTGCCAATGTTCCTATTCAAAAATGGGTCAATGTTATTGTCAGCTTATATGGTCGCACTATGGATGTATACATTGATGGTAAGTTAGTAAGAACATGTGTCCTTCCTGGTGTTGCCAAGATTGCCAACAATGCTCCTGTTTATGTAACACCTTTAGGTGGTTTTTCTGGTTATACCGCAAATATTCATTATTATGCGGATGCCTTAAATCCTCAAGAAGCGTATAACATTTATCGTAAGGGATATGGAGGTTCTGGTATGGACTTCCCTTACGAGGTTAAAATTGAATTCCTCAAAGATGGTGAGGAGCAAGGAACACTTACTCTTTAAAATAAATATTAAAAATCATATCTAAATTTCTTATGTATAATATATAGATATGGAAACAGGAAATATTTCTTCCGGAGCAAGTTCATTTGATAGTTTTAAAAGTAATAAAGCTGTTAGTGGCACAAAAGAATTTTTAGAATCAAATAGTTTAGTAGCAAAAGTTGCTTTTCTATTGTTAGTTTTAGTAGTTTTTGTAATTGCTGTAAGATTTAGTGCCCAATTTTTAGCATGGGTCTTTTCTTACAATGGTTCACCTTATTTATTTAATGGTATGGTCGATGCCAAGACTATGATGGTTATCCCTCAAGACCCTAATACCGGTGGTTCTATACCAGTTATTCGTTCTGATGATCAAAATGCCGGTGTAGAATTTACCTATTCGGTATGGATGTTTATTGATGATTTAGTATACCAACAAGGTCAATACAAACATGTATTCCATAAGGGAAATGATGATATTAATTTCTCTACATCCCCCATTGGTATGAATCAACCTAATAATGGTCCTGGTTTATATATTGCCCCCAACACCAACGCATTAGTAGTGGTTATGAATACCTTTAACGATATTCAAGAAGAAGTTACTATTGAGGATATTCCTATTAATAAATGGGTTTGTGTTCAAATTAGAGTTCAAAATCATCAACTCGATGTTTATATTAATGGTAAACTAGCCAAACGCCTTATTATGAAAGGTGTCCCTAAGCAAAATTATGGTGATGTATATGTTGCTATGAATGGTGGTTTCTCTGGTTATATGTCTGAATTAAGATATTTTAATTATGGTTTAGGAACTGCTGAAATTCAACGAATTGTTGACAAGGGACCTAATCTTCAAATGTCTGGTAGTCAATTGACTAATAGTATGCCAAGATATTTATCCCTCAGATGGTTCTTTACAGGAAATGAGGATGGATATAACCCTTAATTTTTTATATAAATTATAAGTAATTATAATTTATATAAAAAACAATAATATTATTTATTATAATGCCTTCATATGGACCAAATGATTTTATATCATCTAGTAAACCGTTATTAATTGATTTATGTGAAAATATAATATTCGAAAATGATTATCAGCAATTAACTTTTACAGGTGTTATAGATACAAGTAATACTACCGTACAAATTCAAATACCTGTAAATTCACTTAATTTTTCTTTAAATTTTATGGTTATAGGTGGTGGTGGTGGTGGTGGAGGATTCTCAGCTAGTAATATTTCTAATGCAGGAAGTGGCGGAGGAGGAGGTGCTAATTTATTAATTCAATATCCTTTTATTAGTTCTTTTAATGTAGATACTGTTGGAAATGGAGGAGCTGGACAAACTACTAGTTCGCTTGCATCGGACGGAACATCTACAAAATTAAGTATAGGGGATGATTCTGTTATATGTGATGGTGGTAAAGGGGGAGAAACTAGTGCTACTAGTGATGAACCGGTTGGTGGTAACGGGGGATCTTCTACTGTTACAGGCGCTACTGAAGTCGTTGGTGGTGTTGGAGGCGATGGCGGTAATGGCAGTAATACATTTCAAACTCCAGGATTTCTTCCACCTACTTCGGCGAATATTCCAGAGAAATATAAAGGTCAATCTAGTCAATTTGGTATAGATACTGGATATACCGGTACATACAAAATACCATTATTAAATATTTCTGATAATTTGAATTTTATATATGGAGGTTGTGGTGGTGGAGGTGGAGGAGGTTATGGACCCAGCACCAGCACTCCAGAACAATCGTCTGGAGGAATTCCAGGAGGAGGAAATGTATTTCCAGCTGCAGGTATTTTTCCTTATACTTATCAGGCTGATGGGCTTATTAACGGTATAGGACGCGGTATTCCTGCTAGTGTATACGGTGGAGGTGGATCAGGTAATAGTGGTAGTGATATTACTGTTGGTGAGGGAGGTGGTAATGGGAAACAAGGTGTGGTTGTTTTTTGGTTTGTTATACTTACTCCGCTATCGAACAACGGATGTAAGTGGAATCCATTATTACAAGAACAGACAACTATTTGGACACGATACAATGGAGATTGCGTAGATCTTAGCGGAGCCAAACTCAATGGATCGGCTATGACTAGAGCAGACTTAAGTGAAAAACGCAAGGCTGTGATATTTCAATATAAAAATAATAGTGCTGGATTTTCTAAAAAACAACAATTTTCAAGATTGTCTAGAGGACTTGGAAAACCAAGAGGAAAAACATATGCCACACAAGGATATAATGTAACTAATCCTAATGTTCAAAATTTACCACTTGTTGGTAAAAATGTTCCTACTGTTGTAGATGATGGAACTGGTAATTTTGTAACACAAGATGTTTTTATGGGAACAACATTGGTTTGTGCTGGAGCAAACAAAATAAGTGGCTTAACTACGCAAAATGATACTCCTGGTCCAACTAGAACTATTACGAATTACCCAACTGTTCCTCTTACGAATTATATAGTTCAAAGAACATACAGAGGAGGGTCAGAGAAATGGCCTCAATATGGACCAAATACTGGTCAACCAAGACTTCCTAAGTATGCTCGTAATACAGGAACAAAACCAGGAATGAATTTTTGGCGGCCTGGGTCTAGTTAAATAGTTTAATAATTATATTAATATTAAACTATTTATTCTCTCAAAGATGGATTAACACAGATTTCATTAGACGGGAATATTTGCCCCGACATACAGACATCACTATCTTTTACGGAAACACAACTACGAAATCCTCTGTCTTCACCAATATAGCAATATCCTGATTTAGTAGGTCCAGCTCTTTGTGTTGAACTAGTAGCATCATCTGGTAAAGGTTCTGAATTATACTCAGCGTCAGCTAGAGCACTGGTTAAAGATGCGGATAATGAGCCTTGTTTCGCATTACTATTAGTAGTTGGTGTTGAATTTTTATTTTGAGAACTACCTTGGTCTATATCCAATTGACCTTGAATTACATCAATACCACTTTCCACAGTTCCGGCAGCTACATCAACCCCTAATTTAGCTCCTTCAGCTGATATTTGTGTAATATCCTTTGTTGTTTCAGTAACAACAAGTCCTAAATTTTGTAATATACTTCCTATAATAGGTGCGGATGTATCTTTAATATTTTGAAAAAAATCACCTAAATAAGAGAAAATATTAACACCTAAAAATAGTAGAATGACTATAATTAATCCAATACGAATATAACTGGAATTTCCTTTAGACATTAAACTATCACTAGATGAATCGGATGAAGAATAAGAAGAAGAATCTACATTAGTTTCAGTTGATGGAGATGAATTTGAAAATCCAAACCAAGATTTAGAAGTAGATTTATCTTCAGGAGAGGCATCAATATCAATAGTAACTCCTTTTGGGATACTGTTTGTTGTTTTACTCATAGACATTATATAAAAATGGTTATATAAAAATATGAACAACTGATCTTAATTTACCGATTTCATCGTATACTTTATCACCAAGATAACTAGATACATAATAACTTGAAATAATTGTACTAAGAAGGGTTATCGAGTAAGAAACAATAACTATTGTAACTGGTTCCATATTAATAATTAATCTTATTATATTATATAATGGATTATATAATTCCAGCATTTACTATGTTATCATTAGATAGTGTTTATTTATCGAATATAGGTGGACCTATGTTTGGTAAGATGGTTAAAAAAATACAAAAGGATGATATGAAATTAAATGTTTACGGAGCAATTGGAGCATATATACTGATGATATTAGCAATATATAAATTTATTATTAAAGAAAGGAAACCACCAATGGACGCATTTATTTTAGGTCTATGTATTTATGGGGTGTTTGATTTTACAAACTATGCTATATTTAATAATTACAATATGTTCATAGGTGGGTTAGATATGTTATGGGGTGGTTGTTTATATTATATAGTAACATGGATTACTTATAAGCTATTAGGAATAAAATATTAATACCATAAATTTATCGCTCAGTTCGAATAATAGTATTAATTCCTTTTAATACTTCTAATTTTTCAAATGTTTTATCTCGACTGCTTTTTTCAACACCATTAAATAGGTAATCAGTAGCAGGTGCTTCTTCATTTTTCTTTATTTCTTTGTAGATTAGGTTAATTTTTTTAGTAACATTATCTACCACATCTTTATTTTCAATAATATTTATTTTATCATTAAACTTTTCTGTAATAACAGAAACAGCAAAATAAATTAAATATTTTCTTTTTCTTTTACAGCTACTGGTATAACGAATACAAAACAATTCAAATATACTCTTTAAAATTTTTTTAGATATTTCAGATTTATTTTTAGCATTTGTTTTAAATATTATATTCCATATCATCCATATAGGCTCTTTTTGAAATTTTTCATCTACATTAACAAATGTTCTACGCTCACAAATACATAGTTCTTTCTTCTTTTTACATAAATTTTCAAATTCTAGAATCCATTCAATCCAGTAGCATGCTTCTAAAGCATTTAATGAATCTTTAGACAAATGAAATGCCAGTTCATTAATAGCGATAAATAATTCTTTAGGATCGTCTTTCTCAAATATTTCAGTCGCATAAGTAACATTTGGTGCTTTTAATTTAGATGACATAGTCGTTATATCAAATTCTTCCTGTTTTTTGATTTTAATACTCTCTATAGAGTGTTTTTTTTTAGAAGTACAAATAACAGTTACTATTTCAGCAAATATTTTTCTTATTTTATCATTATTTCGCATATTTATTTCAAAACCTGTAAAAGTAGAAATAATTTCTTTAAAATTATTAAATCTTAATTCTAAATAGATAGGTAATTTAGGATTACCCAAGTGTATATGTTTTCCTACAAATGTTAATATGATATCCCATAAATCAATGAAACAACCACAACATATAAATTCAGCACTCCAATTTAAAGCATGTTCTATTTTACCATTGGAAAGGCTATTTAGTAATTCTTTTTTGGCTTCAGTTCTTTTAAATTTTGAGAAAGTAACTCCCTTAAATTGCTTTTCACTTCTTATATCATTAATTTCAAATTCATCCATATAACTTTTTCCTACAAAAAAAATAACATAAATATACATATACGCAATGGGATTAACAAAATTGTATAATAAAATGGAAAAATGTCTAAAAAATATGCCTATTTGGATTAACTTATTAGTTGTTTTAGCATTGATATTTATTTTGATTTCTATTTATAATTCTTGTCATAAGATTCAAGAAGGATTTATTAGTGACCAAAAGGAGAATTTTTTAGTTAAAAAAGGTGTAGATTTATTCGATGATTTTTATGTTAACATTTACGATGACTTGTTTTTTAGAGAAATCGTTAACCAGTATGAAGTAGGAAGTGTTATGAATATTACAAAACCTACTAGCGAAAGTAAGATTCTTGTCATTGGTAGTGGAACTGGTCATATAGCAGATTCATTTGCTAAAGAAGGGATTAATATTGTAGGTTTAGATGAATCTCATTCAATGGTTAAATTTGCGAAAAGTGAGTATCCTGCTTTAAAATTTATGCAAGGCTCTCCAATGAAAACAAATACATTTAACCAAAACTCATTTACACATATTTTATGTTTGAATATGAATTTCTATTATTACAAGGATAAAAAGCAATTTTTACAAAATGTTTATGATTGGTTAATGCCTGGAGGATATTTTGTGGTTCAATTGGTGGATAAAAATAAATTTGATCCTGTTGTTCCAGCAGCGAAACCATTTGTAATGGTAAATCCTCAAAGTGTTGCTGAAAAAAGAATTACTGAATCAGCTGTAGTATTCAATAACTTTGATTATACAGCAGATTTTCAAGTATTTCCAAATGATTTTGTTCAATTCCAAGAAATATTTAAAGATACTTCTACACCTGGTTCTGACAAGTCTAGACAAAATGTTCATAAAATGTGGGTCCCATCCAGAACATCAGTTATTAGTATGGCTAAAGAAACTGGATTTATTACTTTTGCACAAGTAGATTTATTAATGGCTCAATTAGAATATCAATACTTGTATGTATTCCAAAAACCTGCCTAAAAATAATTTATTTATATAATTTTTAAAATAAATTATTTATGATCTTTTCATAAACATTTGAATACATTCCCATGCCTTAGCAGACTCTTCAATATTAAAAGCCCCACGCTTTTGAGCCATATGAAGGAAAGAAACCATAACATTAAGAGCTGTATTTTCATCAGCAATTACTAATTTACTAAGGTCAGGTTGTTGAGGTTGTTGTTCAGATTGTTGTTCAGGTTGTTGTTCAGGTTGTTGAGAAGGAACTTCCTTTTCTGTCTTTTCCATTGTAATGTTATTATCCATATAACAAATAATAATATTAATAATTATTCTAAATAACGAATTATCTTACATATTTTCCAACACGGGCAAAAGAATCTACAATAAATATGATAAATATTCCTAAAAAGGAGTATAATATCAATTCTTCGGTAACATGTCCTGTTTTTTCGTTCTGTTGCTCTTCTAAAAGATATATTACTTGATTTAATTTTGTTAATAATTCGTCTTTATTAACACCGGTTGGTGACATATCGTCAGAACTCTGATTATAATATGGAATATATTGTTGATAATATTGTTTGGCATATTCGCTAGGTAATTGAGTAAATGCTTCTTGTTGAGGTGGAGAACTATCATTACTTATATTTTGTTGTTCATCCATTCTTTGTTCCATACCATGTTCCATACCATGTTCCATTCGCTCCATACCTGCTGATGATGGTGGTTGAATTGGTTGATAATTATTATCATCATTCTCATCATTATCATCAGCTTCATGAATTTTCTCTAACATAGCTTCTACTTTCGCATTTGACCTCGTTGTATCTCTTCTCTTTAAGGTCTTGTTTCTTGCCCCTTCTCTTTTTTTTTGAATAGGATTATTATTTTCTTCATTATTAAATTCTGATGCATACATTGCTAAAGACATACTACTATAAAAAATATAGATTATATTTTAATGAACTTACGGAAAAAATATATTTTTAATTTATATAAGAATGAAGATTACTGATATTATCAATATTGACACTGTTTTAGGAAAAATTGCTATTGTTATTCTCATTATAATAGCAGTCCATTATCACTTACTATTTGGTATAGCCGTCGTATTAATTTTTATTTCAATAGGTGAGGATATCTTCGAGGGTATGGAAAGTATGGACTCTTCTAAAGAATCCCCCTCTCAAGAATCCCCCTCTCAAGAATCCCCTCAAGACAAGTTTAGAAAATCAAACTGTCAAGGCCAAACTTTAGTTAAAGATGATAAAACTGTTACTCCTGACTTAATAAAGGATAGTTTTCCTAATATTAAATTCGATGGTGATGAATGTAACCCATGTGATGTAGATTGTAAGTTTGAAATAATTGACTCTAATGAACGACTCGCAAATGAAAGTAAATTGCGAGGAGAAGATTCTAATAACATTCCGGTTGATAGAGAAAGCGTTACTAAAAAACAAGAACAATAAAATACTTATATATTTATATGAAGGGTCTTCTATTTCTATGTATTTTATTTATAGTTTTCATAGTATTAATGTCTCCTCGTCAAGAAGGATTTAATACTTATTTTAGACAAAGTGTTCGACCACATATTAGAACTTTTAGAGATGCTCATGATACAGCTACATATCATTTTAATACTAAGTTTAAGGATTTTGGACAAAGTATGGGGTTTTCTTACTAAATAAGATTTTATATTTCAATATATATATGGACATTTTCTATTATATAAATTCACTCAATTCTAGCAAATATTTTACTGGTATTATGATGATATTATTAAATGTTGGTTCAAGATTTGTTGAAATAAAACTGAGTGACTCGATGGAATCCTTTGTTAAATACAATGTTGCTAAGGAACTATTAATATTTACTATGGCTTGGATGGGAACAAGAGATATTATTGTGGCACTTGTTTTAACAGCTTCCTTTGTAATTTTATCTGAATTCTTATTAAATCATAAGAGTAATTACTGTGTATTATCTAAAAAATATTCTATAAATATTGATAAAAACAAAGATGGTGTTATTAGTGATAGCGAAATAAATCAAGCTATGAATGTATTAGAAAAGGCTAAGAAACAAAAAGAAAAACAGAGAAATATGAATTTATTAAATTATTACCAAAGTTTAACATAAATTATATATTATTATTATAAGATGAGTAATAATATATTAAAAATTAGTTTTGATGCTTCTACAATTAATGGTATCATTTCAAAAGATGTTAAATATTCTCCTAGTATGTCTAATCCTCAATTATATAGTTCATTTCCGAATATCCTTTTTATACCATCTGTTAAATTAACAGCTAGTTTATTTGACAAAGGTTTAGGTGAGGAAGATAAAAGGAAAATATTTTTATCCCCTGCTCAATTTGATAATTTTCTTATTCGATTAAAAGAAAAGAAACTTTATAAACCTATTACTATTACTGAAGCTAAGAAAAGAGGTATTATTTATAATAATATTAAATTTATTCTTAATCTTTTTTTTAAAAAGGGTGATAAATTAGTTATTAATACAAAACCATTCCTAATTAATAATTATAAATGGAATGACAAGTATAATATTGTTCCTGTTCCTGGTCAAAAAACACCTATTATTGAATTAACACTTTCCTTCACATTACATGATGGAAAAGAATTATCTTTTGTTGACTCGACAAAACTTAACTGTATGCAAAAGAAGAAGGAAATAGTTGACGACTATTATTCATTGGTTGGATTAAAAACACCTGTTGAAAAAACAGCTCCATTAAAAGATCAACCTGTTAATACTACTATTAAACCTATACCTAAACCATCATTGCCTTCTAGAAGAACTAGAACTAGAAGAAGAAGTTCTACTATTGGAGGAAAAAAATATAAAACCAAAAAAAGTATAAAATAAATTTCTTTTCATAAAATAAATTCTTTTTATATAATAGTATTATGTTAGTTGAAATTAACTCCATTTATGATTTCATTTCTCTCTTCTCATTACTTATTAATATATATTTTGTATTTAGTTTTGATATCATTTTAATTCTAGGTCTTATTATTTGTATTGTTCTTCATCTTTTCATTAAAATTATTACTACGGGTTGGTATCCACCTATATTTAAAAGGCCTGATGGAGCAAATAATTGCGATTTATTTAATAAAGGTGGTTTAGTTGATAAAAACTCCGGATTCCCTTCTGGACATGTAACGGTTGTTTCATTTTTTATGGAAACCTTATTATTAAGATACAATACTCATGATTTATTAAACAAACTATACTTCAATATTCCAACTATTTTAGTTGGTTATGCTAGAATTCAAAAAGGTTGTCATAATTTAATTCAAGTTATTGCTGGTTATTTGTTAGGATATTATGTTGCTAATACATTACATAATAATGAAAAATCAATTAATAAGTATATGAAGGAAACTTTTCCATCATTATTTTCAAATTAATATATATTATTAATATTTATATATATTAATATGTCAACATCTATAGATACTTCATCTATTGGTTATAATTATTCTATTATGTATTCTTTATTTTATAGCAAAAATAAGAATGTTATTGATAAAGAAGTCACAAAGTTAATTAATGACCAAATCGATTTAATGATAGCTTTTAAACAAAATGATTCAGCAGTTGAACAATTGAAATTTATAATTGATAAGTTTTTCGTTTATAGCAGTATACTGGGAAAAGAACAAGGACAATTAGGTATGCCACAAATTAAAGATCAGGGGGTATATAAACCAGTTGTATCCATTGACGAACTAAAAAATAGATATATTCCTTCTTTAAATTTTAGAGAGAAAATGTCGATTGTTAGAAATTTTTCCGCAAAGAATGATTGTTTAATGTATGAAATATTATTAGAGTATACTTTTCAAAAAAACACAGGAAATATTTCAGCATTTGAATTAAAATATCCTATGTTAGATACAACATATCTAGATCATAGTATTAATTTAATAGAAGAAATTTTAGGATTTGATATTATTGAAACTGAAAAATGTTATGATAATATTAATGGTTCGCGTGAAATTGTTAGACCTGGATGTAAACCATTTTATAAAATGATTCAAGAAGATTATCAAGCAAATCCTACAGGTTCTCCTATTACATTATGTTGGTTATGGCATCCATTAGTTTATGGTGTCCCTTATCAAGATGTTATTAAATTACCAGCTGATAATAAAGTAAAAACCTTATCAACTAGTTTTACAAATAATAACAAGGAATTAATACCAGGTTGTATGACAGAAACTTTTATGAATTACCCAATACTTCCACCATTGTCTGAGAGAGAACAAATGTTTATTAAAAGTGAATTAAATGAAAATCCATTAGTTGATGGATTATATCAACGCCCACCTTGGACTCCTCCTATTTGCTTTATGAAACAAATAGAACCTACCAGTTTTTATGTTAATTTACAAAAACAGTATAATAAATTTTTTGTTAGTAATTTATCTGGACATGTTATGTTATTTTTAATTACTAGTAGATATTTTAAGAATATTAATCTTAATTATATTATTCTAGCAAATTTATTATTTATGGTTCCATATAATCATTCTATTCATGAAATTTTTCAAGCCGCAAAGGTTATGGGAATTAATACAAGTTATTCTATAAAAAAAAATGATTTGGATAATCTTAATGAATTTCTTACGGAATCAGATCTTGAACCAATTACATTGAGTAAAGCAGCTACAATACAGGTTCCACAAGATAGACCAAAATTTACAAAATCTTACTCAAAAGGTGGTAGAAGAAAAAAAACTAAAAGAAATAAAAGAAATAAAAAAACTAAAAGAAGACGATTAAATCATAGAAAAACTAGAAAGCATTAATTCTGAATTATTGTTATATCTCTCTTTATTTGGATGATAAACTTCTAGTTTCCATTTTAAATAAACTAAATAAAACAAACCTAGTAATATTAATGGTGAATTAATATAAACTGGTATTAGTTTATTTACATATCCATATATAAACCATAATATCTGTATAAGAGAACTTATAAGTAACCATAATGGAGCTAAACTTGATGTATCTTGTTCTTGATAATTATGATAAACCAAAATGTAAAAATTTATTACACCTAAAAGTGATGCTAATAATCCAATATTTTCATATTTATTTGCCATATAAATTATAATATTATTATAAAAAATTCATATTTTATAATAATTAATTTTAAAATTCATCTTTCTTAAGAACATAGTTAGTATCTTTTGTTGAGATATATATTGACCCCCCATCTGGTGATATATCTGTTAATAAACATTTTGATTTCGCGTGTAGAAAAAGTTCTTGTATTTCAACAATACATTTTTCTATTTGATATTTATTTTTAAGCAAAATAAAAATATCTGATATAGTTGTTTTTTCATTAAATATTTCCCATCTTGTATATCTACCATTAATTATAAAAACAATAAATATTTCCTTACTCATTATAATTCTGTTAATATATTGTTATAAAATAATTCAACTAATTCTGACGGTATCAACTCAAAAGATATTAATTTTTTATTCAATTCAAATACTTCCTCTTTCGCTTCTTCTTTTAATTTAGTTAGAAAGAATTCTTTATTATCATAGCATTTCTCAACTGTCTTTTTTCCACACTTATTAAATACTGGTAATATATTATCACTTTTATCACCAAGAACTATTTTATAAAATAAATCTCTCTGTGGGCTCCCACTATAGTTTTTTGACTCAAGTAACGATTTATATTTTAGATTAATCAAATTAATTCTTTCGTTTGACAATTGTATATAATCATGGTCGCTAGTTATTATTGTAATTATGTTCTCCTCGTTTTGTTTATACAAGTGTTTTGCTGTCAATGCCAAACAATCATCTGCTTCTAAATTATTCATTCCAAGTATCTTGTCAGCTCCAGCATTTTCAAATAACTTTTCTTTGTATGTCAAAGCAAAGAAATTACCGACATTAGCCTCTTTATTTTTCTCTTCATTTCTTCCTGCTTTATATTTTGGATGTAACTTCATTCGCCATATCTCAGATTGACGACAATCTTTACCAACATACACAATAGCATCTTTGATTTTTAATTTCTTTTTTATTTCTTCTATCTTAGAATTAAATGTTGATTTATATTTTTCTACAAATTCTTCATTTTGAAAAGGATTTTCTAATTTTATTTCTGGATTAGCATTTCTCCACCAAACATGTAAAGCGAATATTCGGTAAAATATGAAGTAACTTCCGTCTATTAAAATATAGTTTGTCATTATTAGAATACTATATTAATATTCATTTAATATATCTTCAATTTTAAATAAAATTTGAATATATTTAAATATAATTGTTCATATGTAAACAATATGGACGCATCTGGTAATAATACATCAAAACCTTATACTATTCCCCAAGTGGATACTTCTAAAATGGATACTAAAGTAAAAGAAACCCTTATTGAAATAGGTAAAGGTATTGTTCCTCAACAACTTATTAATAATATGGATGTTAATAACAAAACAGCAGCTAATATAATGAATACTAAAGGTATGGAGTCTGCTGTTGAACATATGTTTAAGCATCCTAAAACTGGAAAACCTATGACTTATAGTGAAATGCGGTATTATTATGGATGATTTTATTTGATAATAAAAATAATAATTGAATTATAAATATTATTTTTATTGAGTGACAAAAACAATGTGTCATATCTATAAACCTAATTTACTTTCTCGTCAAGAAATTGACGAATCTTTAATAGATTATAATTCATTTCATCTAACTATGTTTGATATTGATAATGTTCATTTATTTAATGATATACAACAAATGGATACTGATAATTTACAATTTATAATTGGTATTCTTATTTCATTGTATGGTATATATGCTTTTGGAGTTGAAATAATAAATAGTTTTAAAAAAAATTGATGATAATTATAAGCATTAATTTATTACAATTACACCTACAACAACAATTACAATTATCATGAACATTCGATTGAATATAGTATATCTAGATTACACTACTCAAAGATTGACTAGCAAATCACTCTTTTGGCGTGAAATGCCTAGTCTTCCTCATATTAACTTTCAAAAATTAACAAATAAAAATACTCCATTTATTAAGGTATTTGATATTGATACTAAGTTTTCAAAATTTATCAAAAATGATGTAGAATACTATCGAATTAATTTACAGCATAATGGTGAGAATGACCTAGTATGGGAACGGGAAGAATTATTAAATCATATTGGTAGTGCTATATATATATATATTCCCACACATTCACTTACACAAGAATCTATTCAATTTGGATTTGACAAGTTTTCAAGTGAATCCAAAAATAAAAATATTCATGAACATAACATTCATTTTAATATTAATATTCATGATAAAGTTGGTGTATTTAATGTTATTAAACAAAAAGTTGATTGAATTTATGACATAGCAGCAAATAATCTTGCTTGTGGTGACGAAAATTTAACTTTTTTCGTTTTCTTAGATTTCTTAGCCTTTTTAGATTTCTTAGCCTTTTTAGATTTCTTAGCCTTTCTTGTTTTTCTTTTTTTCTTTTTTCCACCAAAATATTCTGTTATTATTTTGTGTGTCAAATCTCCCGGCATTTTTTTACTATCCATAACAAGACCAACATTTAACCTATTTTGTTGTCTTTCCAAATGTCTTGGAATAGTTTGTGCGACAATATGTTGTTTTAATAAATCCACTATGTCAGTGTGTCCAGTCATACTTGCGGAAGAGAGAGCCGTCTCGCCATCATTGTCTGTCGCATTCACATCAGCCCCATTATCCAATAGCATTCTCACTGTTTCAGTATGTCCCTTATAACTTGCCGCTATGAGAG
>Ga0114994_10000952_pt1 | contig 20273 bp, 26 predicted proteins | sample ArcticOcean_MG_C_9_FD_87043 | JGI IMG/M metagenome (GOLD analysis project Ga0114994, IMG submission 87043) | Marine microbial communities from western Arctic Ocean - ArcticOcean_MG_CB2_152 | ecosystem: Environmental > Aquatic > Marine > Oceanic | place: Arctic Ocean: Canada Basin | collected...
AACATCCTCACGTTGCAGACTTTTGAACTCTACACATAGTTGATTAGAAGCTTCGAGTATATTAGCCCTCATTTCTTCTTTATGCTTTTCTTCTATCTCTTTTACCATTTTTTCTATTTCTTTTAATCCTATGCGCTGAGAATTGACAACCCCGAGAATTGCTTCGGTCATACTCTATCATTGACTCTCCTTTTTAAATATATCACTGATCAAGGTAGGTTGCTTCGGATCAGCTTTTTTGCGAGGTTTTTTAGGTGGTTTTGCACGCATTAGTAGTTCTCCGAAAATATCATCCTTGACATTTTCAAACAGGGGGTCGAGTAAATCGCATACAGGGTTTAAAAACTTGTTCAAAAAATAATACGGATAGTCGACCGGGAGCTTGTGGTCTCTGGCGTATACAGGATCTTCAGATTTCTCGAATGCACGGGCTTTTGGGTCACCGGTGTTGATAAGAATATATGGTACTCTATCACCGGATTGTGGTTCGGATCCCGGCTGGCGGTCTCTCATTTTTCGAACCACTTGTACATGCGCTTGGCTGATATTTGCAACCTCGTCACTGGTGATAGATACACTTTCCCCTTTCACTTTATATGAATCAGATAGAGACTGACTTAGTATGAGTTTCTCGTTCGGAACATCTCCCTCGAGTAACTCGACCGCTCTTTTTCGAGCAAGAGCCTTGGGTGCGTCTGTACCGTTACTTTCGAGAACTACATCTAGCAACTCTTTACACACTTCTCTCATATAAGGAGTATTATCACGGCGAACAAGTTGTAACCCCTTTACATCTATATAATCCATGTTCATTTCTCCATCTTTACCCTTCGTCCAGAGTTTCGCGGCATATCTCTTCTTACTGTAAAGAAAATATGGGCAGTACACTTTCTCAAGTTCCAAATTATTAGGAGCCTTAAATAACTTCGTACACTCAGCGGCAGCGCGTTCACCAAGTTCCCAACTATACTCAATAGCATCTTTTCCTGTTCGCCCTTGTACGTCAAATTCGACCATGACCGAATCTGTATCTCCGTAGCGCACGTGAGAACCCGGGTAATGTTTTTCAACGTATGCCTTTGTTTCGTCAATCATACCTCGACCTTTCATCGTAGTCGTCGACGCAATAGCCACGCAGGGTAGAATACCCCTCGAGGCTCCGGTAAATCCATAGACACTGTTCATACTGATTTTGTACGCCAACTGCTTACCATTATACATTTGTTTCATTGCACCGGTAGCCTTGGCCATATCCTTTTTCGCTTGTTTTCTAAACGCCTTGAGTTCTACCAAAATACTTGGTAAAATACTTGGAACGTTTTGTGCGAACGTGTGATCTCCGAACGTTTCATATTCAACTCCCGGTAAATTTTTGTATTTAGCGTCCATGACGAGTGTTGAGTAACAGAGATTATGCGCCATCATGATACTTGGATATAGACCTTCAAAATCCAGGGCTGTGATAGGTGTGTAATATGCACCAGACTGTGCTTCTAGTACTGTCGCCCCCACGTATCCAGTATTATCTGTATGACCATATTCATACGTAGGCACTTTAAACTTCATCTCGCGCGCCTTTTTTGTAAGACAACTAAACACCTTTATCTGCTGCCCCCTCTCCACTAAATAGCTGAGTGGTACCCATGTAGCCTTGGCCATCTCTAGAAGATTAATGAACGTACACAGCTTTGAAATAAGGCGATGTGGGAGGAGTGTATCCTTTATACAATACTCCGCAACCTCTCGAAGCTTCACCGGATCTTCTTCCTCGTATCGACGGAACATCTCTTTTGGAGCCATATCAATCTTGTTATCTCCGAGATACAGTTTCGATACATTGTCCAGTTTATACGAATCCAGTTTATATTCGCGCTTTACTTCGTGAAATAGATCAAAGATAAATATACCGGGCATAGGGACGAGCTTCAACTCGTTATCCCCGAGAGCACTCGAGGAAAGCTTTTTACGTACGAGGTCACATACATGCGTTTTCAGTTTACTCATTTTGAAGAAAGATAGAGGACAGGACATCAAATGCCCGCGCTCGATAATATACTCAAGATCAAAACCAAATATATTCCAGCCAGTGATAACATCTACACCCTTTTCGTTGAGATAATTTGAAAATCGAATCAACATATCCTTTTCAGTGGGATACCATTCAATAATCGAATCATCTCCGAGGTTTTTATCAGTTTCTTTGTAACACAAACACGTTTTCTCATACGGTTCAGTTTCACCAAAACGCACGAGTGATATAGCAATTTGAAAACATGCATCGTCCCGCACGTTAGGGCTTGGAAACTTTCCAGTCGAACTATAACATTCGATATCAACCGACGCTATCACAAAGGGTGCAGATTCGGGTTTATCTACAGGTTTCAGGTCTTTCCAGGACTTACAGTACAAATCAATATCCACATTTGCAAAGTCGGCACGCTCACAACCATCACCCGTATCCACCCAACCCGTAGATTGGATATTAGATCTGTGCATGAATCTCAGAACAGGATCTAGGTTCGCTTCGTATAATCGTAACTGACTCACGTGCAATGTTCTATCAATATCGGTGTCTAGTTTTTCCAGGGTTTTTCTCAGCACCACCACCTCGTGTACAGCCCGATTTTTTGCCGCTTCATCGTTCTGTTTTTCTACAGATGACTCAGTTAGTAATAGTTTGTGATCTATTTCTTTCCGTTCCCGTTCTAATTTTTTAAGTGATGCATGAGTTGTTCTCCTCAACTTACTACTTATAAATCGTCGCGATTGAAGATCTTTGCAGGTTATCTGTATAAACGTTCTGGATTCTCCATTCTGAAACCCTTCTATATCTTTAGACCTCAGGGATCCACAGTTTACAATATCCGGACACGTGTCTTTAACGTAATCGATCACTTTCTTAGTGTCGAGTGTATCAGGAAGCTTCATGAAAAAGTAGGGTTTAAACGGCGTCGTCACACAGACGGAGTGACCATCTTGAGTCCTTCCAAACATCCTGATTAAATGCTGCTCATCTTCGTCACGTGCATCCCATGTCAGGACTTGAAATTGTACCATACTTCGTTATAGAGCTAAATTTTTAATATCATATATTAGTAAAATGTCAGCTGCTTTGATTGACCTCGTGTCTAAGGGTGCCCAGGATGTCTTCATCACTGGCACGCCTCAAGTTTCATTTTTCCACCAAAATTATAAGAGACATACCAATTTTGCGCTCAAGCCGGAACGTCTCGATTACGTGGGAACCTTTGCCGCTGGTAATGAAGTCGTGGTTCCTCTGCGCACTAAGGGTGACCTGTTAAGTTACGTCTGGGTTGAGGCCACAAACATCGGGAGCGGTGGTGCGAACGCCACCGGTTTCTTTAGCACCGATGACACCAGCACGACCGAGTTTTCTCTTTGGATTGGTGGTCAAGAAGTGTGCCGCCTCGACGCCCTTTTCATTCAGGGTGTCCACAATTTACTCTACAAGCAGGATAGCGCCAAGGCCTCTTGCGCCGTGACTCTTGATGAGGTTTCCGACAACGCCAAGGGAACTAGTACGGCTGCCGATCATTATATCATCCCTTTCTTTTTCTCCGAGGATTGGACTAAATCTCTTCCTCTCACCGCACTCCAGTTCCATCAGGTCGAATTACGTATTAAGTGCCGTAATGGTGGTACGCCTTTTGTCCCAGGGTCCACTCCCAAGGTCTACGGGACGTACGTGTACCTCGATACCGAGGAGCGTCAGATGGTCGTCGAGCATGAACATGAGATCCTCATCACCCAGACTCAGTTTCAACCCATGTCCAAGGATGATGTTGACATCGATCTCACCTACTTCAACCACCCCTCCAAGGCTGTCCACGTCGTCTCTTCCGAGGCTGATAACGGTCAATGGAATGCTAACTTTACGTTCGACCGGGCTTCTCTCTACATTAACGGTACTACCCTGTTCGAAGAAATGTCTCCCGTTTACCATCACAACGTCGTTCCGGAGATGCACTGCACATCCCTCCCTTCGTCGACTCTCAGCACCGTGTCTACGTTCACGTGGCCTTTCTGCTTAAAATTGAATGCCTCACAGCCTTCGGGGTCGCTAAATTTCAGTAGGATTGATAACGCGAAGCTGAACCTCACGGGTACGGGTGTCAGGAATGGAAACATTGTGCGTGCGTATACAGTCAATTACAACATATTAAAGATAAAAGACGGTATGGCAGGAGTTGCTTTTGCTAACTAAATAGTCGTGTTAAGTTTTTTATTTATGTTTAACCAGAAGAACCAAAACCGCGTGTACCGCGTTCGGTAGACACGATTTCGTCTACAATCTCGATTGCAGGGGTTTCACACCTCTCTACTATAAGCTGGGCGATCTTATCCCCAGGTTTAATATGAAACGTTTCATCTCCATGATTAAACAGGATCACCTTGAGTTCACCTGTATAATCAGGGTCAATAACACCAGCACCAGTTTGAATGCCGTTCTTAACAGCGAGACCGGAGCGAGGAGCGATGCGACCGTAGCAACCGATGGGAACTGTAGCAGCGATTCCAGTGCTCACTATACCCCTAGCTAAAACGGGAAGTTCGACGTCGACGATACTGTAAAGGTCGTATCCAACAGAAGCACTCGATCCAGATCGCTCGGGAATAATAGCGTCAGGTGAAAGGCGTTTGATAAGTAGCTTAGACTCCATCTTTGTCAGTACACGCGGGATAACTTTAAATGTCTGCATATAACAAATGGATGGTATACTCGTTGCCTTATTAATGATATTTACGACACTTATATTCGGATTCATATATGCGAATATGTTCGACCCAGAAGAGTTTGGATTTACAGAATCTTCCACCGATCCATGGTACTTCGCATTTACAACGATGAGGACAGTTGGGTACGGTGACTTTAGCCCGAAAACTGACCGGGCTAAGAGGATGGTCATGTTCCATCATGCACTTCTTATCATGGAGGTCGGCGTTTTCATGACGTGGATGGCGAAGAAAATGTACAAACCTCGTAACATGAATCTTAAAGTGGTATAAAAAGTACTCGCATTAAATATGTAAGATGAACCCAATACGCATTGGTCCAGCGTTAAGGCGCATAACCCTTTTACAAAATCATATACGACCACAATCCACTAATAGTCTTTCAGAGGATCTACTATTCGACGATAAACGCGCAAAAAGACATTTATACGACATATTGCCCGACGACGCCCCAGAATACCCGAATGCGTACGGTATGGAAATTCGCGTCGATCACGATGCGCGGACTGTTCGTTTCAAGACAGAAACAATGTCTGTGTACGAGAAGATAACCGTATTTATGTTTCAAAAACAAAAATTACGATACATGTATCCCGATTATCAATTTACAGAAAAACACATTTAATATTATATCAGGGAAGTATATGTGTTTAGACTTTTTATTTAAAAAACGTTATAAGAGACTACCAGATGCATACACACATCCCTTCGACTGTTCGTGTGAATTATGTGGCTCTGTATTCTCCGATATGCAGGGTTTGATAAACCACATGGGATACCATTCAACGGAACAAATTAACACTTGCATTAACAGGGGACATAGTACTGTTCGTTGTAACACGTGTTGGTCTACCTTTAACACGGTCGCTTCGATGGAACGTCATTCGTGTGCACAGAAGAGAGATCCAGTCATTAGCGGACTTTCTCCTATCATGAGTCGTTCCAATAGTTTGGAATCTATTGTTATTCACGATGATTCCCCGGTTTAGGTGCAACAGACCAATTACCATCTATGAGAGACTGACGAATTTCCCAATCTGTTAGTTTTACAGTTCTCATGGGTGGAGTAATGAGTGCCCCTTTATTCACGACCCTGCAACGATACCCCCCAACCGTACACGCGTGGTCGAGTTCAAATCTTGATGCATATTGAATATAAGGTGAATAGGAGTCCATATCAGCTTCTAGGAGCGTTTTGTACCTATACGCGTCGTCAAATGTTACGAACGCTACGATAAAATGTTGAGGGATATCATTTGCATCTCTATCAGTAATGGAATAAATTCCTTCTTCATGTCCAGCTTTATGAAATGCTATGACATGAAAAAGATCGTGATTAGAAACTTTTTCGAGCACTGTACTGTTGCTATAATCGAGTGCGTAGTAACTCTTGGCTGCGGATTTTTTAACCTTAGGCTTGAAGCGGAAGGGGGTGGGTTGGAAGGCGGGTTGTCTGAGTGCGAACATCTTTACTTGAGTATTACAAAATTACGTCACGACTTAAGTTCATTTTAATGCATCTAAAGTATAGAAACGTTTAAATATCAATGTATAAATCTGTTCTCGGATTTATCGAAGATGAAGCTGTATGCATGACGTATAACGGACCTAACACGTACGGAGTTACTTCTCATCCTCAGTCTTCTCAAAAGCCTCGTCACCGAACGTATCTTGAAGCAGTTGTATCATTTCTTCGGAAGTTTTGAGCGATGACTGAGATGAACGAAGATTCCATTTAGCGAGTCTCTCAAGTTTTGTGTTCACTTGTTTATACCTCTCGATCTCGATTTCCATCTCCCTAATTCTCTCAGCCCCTTTACTGAGTGCTCTGTTTGCGATTTCTTCTTGTGAGGGATGTGAATACACGTGTTGACGCCAGTGTCTATCGCGCTTCTTATTGTTATTTGCGGCCTTTGCTATCCGAGCTTTTGCCTGCTCAGTGGGGGTCTCAAAAACTGGAACACGGGGCGGTACCTTAGAACACGTGATGGTAAACATTTTGTATTTATTCAACGGCTCTACGCTTTAATACTTATGAACAGGCTTATAGAATTAAATGTATATAGTATTACAAAGGATGGCGATCGATAAGACTAAAAAGGATAAACTCACCGACTCTGAAAAGAAGAAAATCAAACAGGAAAATAAGGCGAAGGCCAACCCCCAGAAGGCTGCCGAGAAGAAGGAGAAGAACGACGCGTGTCGTGAGAAGAGAAAGGAGGAGGGAACCACCAAGTCCTTCGCTTAATACCCCCTTACCCACGTTTGCATTTTACCTACACTCCACACGAGACTCATGATCGCCGTAGCGTTTTTAACAGTCTCGTCTAGAGAGTTCATTTTGTTTAGTTTATATTATTTAGGAATTTACTTAAGTACCCCTGCGCAAGCTTTTACTCACCGCACTACCCGCAGCTCTTAAGGGTGTGCGACGAGAAGCCGAGCGAGTACCAGCCGAAGCAGGTGCGTTGCGACGCGAGCGAGCCGCACTCTCTGCTCGTGTCTCTGGTATGGGTGTTAACGCATCCCTCATAGACCTAGGAGGTCTGGGGGAATTTTGTGCAGCTGAAATTCGTCGCTGAGCGAGGCGGAAAGGATTTGGTGGAAGCGGTGTTCTTCGTGTAGCCGGTTTCGGGGGGGATTTTTTACTAATATTCATCTTCATATTGCTCGGTGATTTATTCATTTTAAATGGTGACTTGACCGGTGACTTGACCGGTGCAGGTGCTGGCGCGGGTGTGACGCCTCGCGTACTCACGGCTCGTCTCTCCGCAGTTTCCTTTCGCTTTTTTTCACGATTATTCGCGTTTTGACGTTTCTGATTTAATTCTTCTTGTCTACGTTGAATACGTGTTTCAGCAGCTTTCTCCTTTCTCCGTTCCTTGGCCGCTGCTTGCATTTTCGTATTTTTAAGTTTTTTAACTCTGAGTCTTGCTTCCTTCACGCGTCTCTTTCTTCGTTTTATATCATCCCCAGTCTCTATACACCCAACGCCATTTGGGATTTCTCCCCATGATAAAATTCTTTTACTCGCTGGATCTAAAACACCCACATTATGAAACACGCTATATTTAGCTAAACAATCTGGTAAACTACCAAACATCATATCTATAACCAAACACGCACTCTCCGAATCAAGTCTTTGGCATAAAGGATTCGTTGGTGCGTTGGAGTGTAGACCACGGTTGTATAGGGGACTATTATCAGAAGCTATAGCAATGAGTATATCTCTAGATAAATCTTCACACGCTTTTATGAGTGACCCAGAGTCTGATCCAAATAGACTCGTCACGAAATATAAAAATCGCCCCACTTTTATGTCGGGTTTCAATTCCGTGCGTCCATTGACCCCTTTTACGATACTTTTTAACGAGTTACCGTATCCGCTACTAACTTTACGGTAGATATCAGTTCCCAATAATCTCACAAGCGTTTTATGCGCTGTTTTTGTATTAGAAACATTATTCAGGTTTATAGTATTCACCTTTCTCGCCTTAAAACGTTCACGATTATTCTGAGTACCGAACAAGGACCCACCGTTTCCATTACCACCTTTACCACCCGAACGGTCGGAAGGTTTGAAATCGTGAAACGTATCCACTATTGCAAAGAACGCTTCAACAACTGGTATATTTGATCGCCCGGGGTAGCTGAAAATCCAATAAAATAATATCAAGGCTCTCACGTCATTACTAGATACAAGGCGACGATCGAACAACTTTTCGGTATCGAGATACCACTCAATTTTATCCATTTTATATATGATATTCTCTTCACCCAATGAAAGCATACCCATAGACGAAACGGTGTAACCCAGTCTCGGTTCAGTTAATTTTTGCACCAGGTATTTTCGTATTCTTGAGTTATCCCCTTCGGGTATAAGATGCAATTTTTGACCCGTACTTTCTTGGAATAACGTCGGAACTCGACGAATGACGGAAGCCATGGCCGCTGGACGATCACCGGTTACGAAATAAGCTGTATTGTACATGGTGCGATTTGATAATTCACCGTCGAATAAACTCATGTAGGCCTCTTCTAACGAGACATTCCTTTCGTTTACAGCGTCTAAAACATTCACATTATTTGGGCGCGTGAGATACAACTCACCATTACCCGTAACCTTAGACACTAACAAAAACTGAAAATAATCGAGTAATCTTTTGTATTCTAACGGACTTCCACGAACCTTCACATCCTTAGCAGATCTCGAAATATTGGAAAGTAAATTAGCCAATTCTGCAACAGACGGAGCTTCACCGCTTAAGGGTTTAAATCGACCTAAACGATAACCATGTGTATTATTGAAAAGTAAACCAACGGATTCACCAGTTTGATAACTTCTATGGAAATTACTGTTACGTCTAGTCTCTAAAATCTTAAAACCAGCGTTACCTGTGACCAATTGAGTAATAGCTTTACTTTTATCCATTCCCCAATTACTCTTGACAATAATGGAGGGGTGTGTCATATCAGACGTTTGTGATATCGTGTGACTGGCAAATGGACTACTGTACGTTACATCGTTATCGAAAAAGTATCCTGAAGGGGTTTCTTTTATAACGACGAAAATGGGTTTTTCTGAGCACTTGGAACCCATTCTACTTAATACTCAGAAATTATAATTTGGGAAGACGATTATAAAGGGGGCGGGAGGTTGATGCATTGATACGCTTACAATTTTTTACGATAGTCTCAAACGTCTTGGACCAGAATATCTGATCTGAATCAGAAACTGTACCTGTCATATTATCTATCTTCGCATACAGTTCAGAACTACTCGTGTTATTAGTGATAACCCCTGCGATCTGATCTATAGAAAACAATAGGAGTATAACGTACTTCCAGAATACACGATTATCTAAACCCGGACGCATTTCATATGCAAACGTAAGGTATGTATTCACGAGCTGTTCGCGCTTAGACTTGATATCCAGCTTATTATTCAACATTCTACCAATCGCTGCATTCTGCGTAATTTTGGGTGAAGCAGTCTTGGGTGTAGTACCAGTCTTAGTAATAGTTACCGTTCGAGACATCTATTATCACCTGAGATTTTATTCCATAAACTTCTGGGGTAGCTTCTTATACAAGTCCGCCCAACTCAAAACACTTATGTCGTCTCTCGTACACCATTCATATTCCTCACCGTTATACCCTGCAAAGTGAAAAGCGTCCATGTTCCAGTGTTTACATATACCACACGTCGTATCATTATCATCTATGATAGTATCGAGATTAAGGGCGTGACATATATCGTATTTCTGTATTTCATAAGTCGTAAAACTATTCGTCAAAATAACATCATCAAATACACCCGGAAAATGAAAATTTAACCAGTCTTCAGTTTTCTCTCTAACACAATCGTGACGACCAGTGACGACATACATCTTATCTACGTACGGTCGCATGAGTCGAAGAACTGCCTGAGAAGAATCGATAGGCTGGAGTGCCTCGAAAACCTCTGAATCATAAAATTCTCTTACCATCTTCCGGGATTGGGGTTCTGTTATTTCAAACATTTCTCGGTACACGTATCTACATTTTTCAGTTGGCATTTTTAGCTTTTTAAACTTAGCCATGGGTCTAACAAACGGTACGAGAACTTCATCAACGTCAATAGCAATTCGATTCATTTACATATTTATAACAATTTATTCATAGTCTCTAATCGCAATCCCGATCGGGAACCTGGGAACATTCTTATCTGTCAGGTTTTGGAACCGCACGGTGAGCATCTTACCGATGAACTGATCCCTATTCGCGTACTTGTACTCGCGATCCTCCAATGTACCCTCGGGACGAGCACTGAAGACCTTACCTTCCCCCGTCTTACAGGTCCAAACGACACAGTTTGCATCTCGACCGTGACCAGTCGTGGCCCCGATAATCTCATATTCTTCCGTCTGGAAATCCTTGTGCTTGAGAAGATAGTTGCTTCGCTGTCCAACTTCGTATACACTGAAGCGATCACGAATCATGGTACCCTCGTGGCCTTCTGCAACGTGTTTCTTATGCATGAGAGGAAGATCCTTCTTAGATTTTACGAGCGTCGTTTTGACATATTCGTAATGAGGATTGTAGATAGAATCTTTGACGTACTCCCATCGTTGCTCGAACGTCATCTTGTCTCGAGCGAGTGCTTCGGCTCTGAGATCAAAGAAATCGAACACGTGGAACTTGAGCTTCAGGGGGTCAGTCTTGAACGTGCTCGTAAGTTCCTCGAATGTAAGATTGGGGTCAAACGCCTCTCCGTCGACGTATTGACCAACCTCGAGTCCCTTACCAAGAACCTCAGTTCCGGGGATGATCTTACCGGTTCTCGAGATACCACCATCTTTAGAAACCAGCAGACGAACACCGTCGAGCTTGGGTTGCACGTAAAATGGTTCGGAGATGTACTTCTTGCGATCTTCCCATTTGTTCGCCAACATAGGAAGAACCGTGGTAGCCTTAGTGTTTGCATTCTTCCACATGGTCTTCGCACGCTTCGTCGCACTCTCGAAACCGAGGGGTACTTCAGTCATGGATGTAACTTCCTTGCCCCCAACATGACCAGTTGCCTTGACGATGCACCAGACACCGTTGATTTCTTCGACACGAATGTCGAGGTAGCGCTTCTTGTTGTTTTTATCGGTAGTAAAAATTGTATTCATATTAGTAGTAGGAATGATACCAGTAGTAAATTATCAAAGGATGGAGCGACTTAAGCCTCCTCCGTTAACGACGGTTCCCTTAAATATGAATACAATCAGTGTTGGGATGATCATCTTAGGTGTAATTTTTTTATATAAGCGATTTCTTGATGTTACGAGGCGTCGTGAACGATCCCGTAGTTGAGACAGTCCTCGTAGTTGAGATAGATATCTTTGCTCATGAATTCGTTTAGTGTTTCTTTAGGAATCTCGGTTTCTGATCTGTAGATTCCCTTTATAGTTTTCATGATTTTTTTGCATGTTTTCATCTCGTCTTTGAATTCATTATATTTTCCAAAGAACCCACTCGAGAGCTGGTGAATCAACACGAATGAATGTCGGCTCATGAGCCTCTTCTTCCCTCCGAGAAGTAAAAAGGTGGCGGCGCTACAACAGTTACCCTCAGCTATGCACGTCACGTTAACCCGTGCAGATCTGAGAGTATCCATAGCACTTAACCCTGAAAATACGTCACCCCCTTCACTATGAATATGAACTTGAATGGTAGGTGTGTACCCAGGAAGCTCGATCGCTTTTTTAAGTAAGTCAATTTCCAACTTTTTAAACTCTTCTACGAACGTCAGTATACTTTCGCGGTCTATAGACCCATAGTAATAAATGTCACAGCCTACCACGCGGACAATATCGTCGCCGAGAGTCTCGTCTTCACTGTCGGAGTTACTCATTGACTACATTACGCAGCTTCTTTTTAACTTTTGCAACTTCAGATGGTTTCAATTTGTTGCCAAGTGCGAGATGATTCATGATGTCAAAATCGAGAGGTGTGAGTTTGTATTCGATTAAAGGATCTAGATCTCCGGCGATCGCATATTTACGTATTAATCCCAGTTCTTCTACCCCTAATTTCGTCGTGTGCCGCCCTTGAATAATTTTGAGTTTATTATGCCGCATCTTATAATTACCGTATTTAGTCCACGTGCTACCGGGTTGTATATTTTCTGGTTTCAGTGACTCCCCTAGATTATATTTGGGTACGGCCATTCCACAAGATACGTAGTATTGCATGTAATTCCATTCACCCTTATACATCGCGGAGTCATAAATATCTGCGAGTGATAACGAATCTGCGATTGGTACGACGTTGGTATCTTTTGAATGTAGATAATTCCCGTGGATAACATCCACCACGTGACCGTGTTCGTGTACCGTTTGACTCGTATCAAATCCATTACCTTTACGACATAGGATGTCGATAACTATATCCTTCGACGTCTTAAAAATATCCTTTTCGTCTGAGAAATTCATATAATCGTAAAAGTTTCGTATATTCCCCTGACATTTATCAGCGGCGGGACGCGCTCTAGGGTTATTGCACTCCAGTGAGAATATCGCATCCGGGGAGCGTTTTGGTACGATTATGAGTTTGAAATTTGGTAACATGTGAATAGACGTAGACGTTACAACCACCGACCCTTTCGTAAGCTTCTCGTTCATATCAGAAATCTTATCTATGACCTGCTTATGACCGTATACACTGGAATCGTACCCATCTATCAATATATGGTACGACGTGTCTCCTATCAAGTTCAAAAAGGTACTCTTCTTTTGAAAAAGTTCCGAATGTAACTCTATTGTATTACTCGCATTAAGTAAACAGTCTACTATAAACGTTTTTCCGGAACCAATGGGTCCGCATATGAATACATTTTCCCCTTGTGCCAGGTATTTTTCCAACAGGGAAATTTCTTTTTCATGGAGCGTCGGTGGTCGCTCCTTTTTTTGTGGGATTATTTTAATGAAGGAGTCCATGACCGATGAGTTTACTGATCAAGCTTTAGATATTTTTTTGGAAAGTGATACACTTCAGACAAGGATCGTAGAACCTATCAAGAGAAAGGTTTTTCCTTATTTGATATGCATCGGACTCTTTAATCTGATACTACTTATAATGTTAGCGTACGTAGCTAGGAAGATTTCGATCCATCGATAATCACCTCAACGTCTGTATTGATAGGAGTAGATTCACCTGTTCGCATAGCTCCAAGCTCTTTTTGTAATTCGAAGCGCATTTCATCTTCTGAAATGAACATATCGATAGGCTGGATATGCATGATCTCCGGTTTAAAAAATTCAGAATCATCTGGGAACTGTTTTTCGAAAGCTTGAATGATAGCATACGGGAGAGGTGGAGACTGCTCGATGAGTCTATCATATTCAGCTCTACACGATTCTATCATAGCAGAACCATCACAAGAACGTTCTTGAATAGGAAGAGAAAGCTCTAACCGAATTGTACGCGAAAGCTTACCGTATTGCAATGACGCGACTCTACATCCTTCCATCATCTCGTTAATTTTTAGAAATTGCATAATAGTGGCAATTATACCAGCTATGAGATTAAGACCACCAATCATAGCAGGCGCTGAACTTCTCATGTTTTCAGGAAAAGATGATTGCGCAAAATTGGCTGTGCCGGTAACCGTCGATAATATGATGACCGGTAAAGTAAAACGCATACTCTGCTTTTTGAATACTAAATACGCGTGGTTGTGCATATATCTATAACACGCAGACGCCTCACCCCATGTTTTCAATATCTTTTCCTGTGAAGGATGCCAAATTCGCTTTACCTTATCTTTGGACTGGGTCTTTTTCTTTTCTTTGTCCATACTAATAGAGATGAATATTATATTTTTCGTTCACGTCCTTCTGTTTCTCACGATGATAGTGATACCTTTCGTTGGAGATGAAGTGACTCTATCTCTTTACTCACTCATCATACCTTTCCTCTTTTTTCATTGGGCGACAAACGACGATACGTGCGCACTTACAGAGATTGAAATGAAACTCACAGGGAACAAAAAAGAAGATACGTTTTTTGGGAGATTAATTGGACCCATATATAAACTTGACAATACTACATCCGGTCTTATTCCTAAATTTTTGTTTCTGGCATTATGGTTATTCGTTCAACATAAATTGAAAAGAATACCATACGCAGAACGGGTCGACCTTTCCGGAATCTTTTCTAAGTTATATAAATGAAGAAAGGAAAGTCGAATACCACCGGTTTACTTATAATGCTCGTACTTGTCGTAACAATCTTTTATCTCATCACAAAGTTACAAGATCCCAAGGTCATTAAAGTACCCGTCCATACACCTATGATACCCCCGCGACGTCCTATCGCGAGTGTGCGTCGCGCACCTGAATATAGAGATCCCCCTATTAAGATGTACAAACCCGGAAACGTTCAACAGATGGGTGTTCTTCTAGGTGAAAACGAAGAGACGCTTCCATTGTATGGTAAAGAAGTGCGAGGACGTAGAGATCAATATCATTATTACACATCAACTCCCGGGGATCAGATATACTCTGTGCCGGTAACGATCGGGGAAAGAGATTGTATGGATGATCTGGGATGTAAAGAGATATACGGCAACGAATCCGTTAATGTATTAGGCAAGGCAGCATCGTATCAGGCTAAACTTTATAGAACCGATCACTTTTTTTAATCTCGGTATATAGAAATGGCTGACGTAAGAACAAAAGCTCGTGGAAAGGGTATTCGTTTAACTCGAGACAACCAAGGTAAACGCGTAAAAAAGACGAACGAGGCTTTACGAAAGGAGATTAACTTACGCAATTTAGCTGCAATGAAAAATCGCGTAACTCAAGCTGCCGCTACTATGCGCACGTGTAGACAACTCGTTAAGAATAGGTGTACATGCGCTACAAAAAAATCAAGTCCTATGATGAGACGGGCTCCACCTCCCCCCCCTCCACCTATGAGGCGTCCTATTATGGCGCGCGCGGTAGCACGTGGTCCCGCAATGCCCCCGAATCTTATATCACAACTTAAGAAGAACCTGAACCGCCGTGGTCTTAGACAAATCGCAAACCGAAACGCGAGGACATCAGTCGCTTAGCTCCAGGCATACTAGGTTTTGACCACAGTAACCATCTAGACCAAAATCCAGCAGTTTTTAAACCGGATTTAGTCCATGTTTCACCCATACGTCCATGCCGTGCGAGATATCTCTTCATACGCGATGGATCCTTGTGAATAGTGTAATCCGAGTACCCCGCGCCACCGAAATCCACGCGCGAACCATCCTCGAAAGTGGCTCTGTATTTTTTTTCAGGATTTGGACTCTTTCTGAGTGTTACCTTCATTACTATGAGCGAAGAAAATTTTGAGATTTCTTTTCGTGTATATATTAAATGTCGGTATACATCTGGATATCGATCATACTTTGGATATTGTTTATATTAGGTGGTCATGCCTTACGCGATCCACCTGACAAATATGATTATCCGTCTATACCCATAGAGAAGATGGATATATACACAACACCTGTAGATGTCAGGAAAGAATGGGCGCGTCAGGAAGAGTCGAAACCAAAGAAACCGGAATACACTTTCAGCCCAGATTCACAAAACCACTTCGCAACTTTTTAATATAACATGATAATAACATGCAAACAGTTATACTGGGTGTGGGTTTATTGGGACTTACTTTAATAGGTACGTTTAATTCGAGTAAAGATTTAAATCGCGTCCCCTCTATACCTCTCATAGCCGGCGAAACGAGTTGGGAATACGATTCTGAAGACGATCCCAATGAAGATATCATAAAACGCGCGCTACAACATAGACAAGACCACCCCACATTGATTAGTGGACCGAGTTTATATTTCCCACTTACAGATATTAAAAAAGATAAATCATTGCGTATAAAATTTATAAACTTATTGGATAAACGTGTGAAATTTACGATACACACGGTCTCGTGGTCAAGATGGTTTTTGAGTACGTTTAAGTGTATGATACCCACTCCAGTTGGTAGCATAGGTATCGAAGGTGATCTAGAGAGAGATACGCTAAAAGACAACGAAGTTAGATTGGCGCCAATCACGAAACTGAAGCGACGCTTACCGGATATTTGTGAGTTTTCTATACCCAGTAAAAGGGTTTACGTTTCAATGTACGTCGATGGAATGCCCGTGTTCGTAGATCGCAAAATGAAAACATACGATACGTTTATCTGTAGATCGCACACGGGAGACCGTGTATAAAGAATAGACATCATATTAAACTATGGATCAAGAAATTACAGACCTCATTAACCACCTTCACGATCTTCGTGAAGAATGGCACGAAATTGAAGACGAACACAGACTAGTTTTGAATGATACCATACAGGTTTCACGAGAGGCACAGGCTTTAAAGGTCATGCTAGGTCTTTCGTGGGTTGTAAATGGTATATTTGCGTGGATTTTCATGGACACAACAACAGGCGAAACTCTTACCATTGAACCTATGCAGTTTAATCATACATAAAGAACATCTACTAAGTAAATACAAATGAATGTGAAAGAAGATGTTACATTTATATCGTTGCCATACAACGAACGTGTTAAAATTTATAACGAACGGAAAAAATGTGCAACCGAAAAAGCTATGAATAGTGAAAAGATTCATTATAAATCTACTAGCGACCCCGAGAGGTTCAAAGAGTATCTCGAGAAGCGACTCGAATTATGGGACTCTCTTAAATCGAACGTGATCGAAAACGGACGATTTAAGAAAGGGTTTACCAGCAGGTACCACGAGAAGATGTACGACAAGACCAATGAGATCATACAGAATCTAACCTGTTAAGCTCGTCGTCTTGGTACGACATATCTTTACTTTTCCTTCTGTTTATATTTGAAAAAGCTCCTAACCATCTATTAACAGCTCGTTTTGAAGCGATAACAGAATTTGTTTCATCGTTCACAACGATACTGAGTCCATTGCACACATCTGGTTTATTGGGTTTATTGGGAAACTGAACTTGAAATGCCTGTATAGAAACTGCGGGGATGTCGGGGGCTTCATCTAATAAACGATCATAATCTTCCCTACACTTCATCATGAATTCGACCACATTTACCCTATGCTTTATATCTAATGACAGTTCCATATCAATATTTCTATAGAATTTGGACCATTGTATACACATAACAGAGTGCCCTTCTGAAAGACTTAAACTCTGACTAAACTTTGAGATACTCGTCATAATCCCCCCTAGCACATTTAGGAAAGCGAAAAAATACTGGACGACCATAATACGCGTTCTAGTATCGTTACTTGTATTAGTGTTACCACTCGGATTTAATACTGCAAAGCCGCCGACACCTGTTATTGACGCAATAATAATCGACGGATAAGCCAAATAGTCATTTTGCTTCTTATAACATAGACGGGAGTGGTTATGGAGCCACCTATACCCGGCGGCCTTCTCCGCCCAGCGTATTAGTAATTTTTCTTGTTTTTCACACCATAAACAGTTTACCTGTTCATCTAGTGAAATTTTATCAGACATGGCCTGTGCTTATGTTATGTTCAGATTATTCTGAAATTCTTGGGCAGTTGAACGCGCCAATTTATCTACAAGTTCATTTTGCACATTTCCATTATGGGCTTTTATCCATCGCCATTCTACAATTTTTATAGACTGAACAAGTGTATCGAGAGTTTTCCATAGTTCTTTATTTTTTACCGCGGACCCAGATGCAGTGCGCCATCCGTTACGCTTCCAATTTTTTATCCACGAAGTGATTCCATTTTTCGTATAATTGCTATCCGTAAAAATACATACTTCGTTAATACCACACTTTTTAATGTGTTCCAACCCTCTTATTATCGCTGTCATTTCCATAATATTATTAGTAGTTTCTCGAGATCCACCGGTTAGTTTAAAATCTCGCGAAATGACGCCCCACCCCCCGGGTCCCGGGTTTCCGAGGCAGCTACCATCCGTGTAAATCTCCAACATATTCTTACTTATCGTTTATCTTTTATATTGTTAGGAGTGGAAGGATATTCCGAAGCTCGTTTTGGTGTTTTGCATATCGTATCTCCACAGTGATCTCTATTTTGATACACAGAATTTATGGATGCCGACATCTCACTACAATTTTTAAGTGACCACCGGCCGAGCACAGGTTTTTCCACTTTTAACAACATGTCAATCAATTTCTTAATCATACTTTAAAAACGTGTTTATCTTTTATACTTCAATAAGTGTATGCTGTCCAAAAAAGTTGCGCTGTGCCATAATAAATGACATCGAAGTTTTCTGTTGATGTATAAAGTCGTATTGAATAACGGCCGCCTGTACAGCTGGACACGGCACACCCGCGGTCATACAATGTAACACAAAAATTCGCGCATCTAGAATATGTTTATCCATAATATCGTATAGGTCTTCCGCGATAAGAGGGCATTCGATGATGGTACCACTGGACCACGCATTAACCACGCTCTGTTTATGAGTATTACGCGTTTTCATGAGATCAAACCCCTCTAAAAGAGAAGCAGCGAATGTAAATCGCAGTGTATTCATTCCACAAATGGGTGCAAACACAGAAGTCGAGTGTTGCTTGGTTTGAATAGACTTTATGTATCTACTCGTAATTCTAGTATTAACAGCTGAATTAATAACAGGTGTAGGAATTTCATATTCTAAACCAGCTCGAGAACACCATAACCCAGTATTATTCATTTCTGCGACATCAGAAATCTTATCCATCTCGTATTGCTCGAGTACTTTCAAAGCTGATCGCACAATATACCCATCCATATCTGTACCGATAGCCCTTTCTAGACTAGCTTTCATACGTGTATCGTCATGGCCGCAATAGGAATATAAATCTGCTACAGCCTGTAACATTCCATATTCCACCCCGTTATGAACCATATTCGTAAAATGTCCAACACCGAAATCTTCTCCCATATACGTGTGTCTGTTAGATATCTTTTCAAGGATAGGCTTAGTCATCTCGTATGCATGCTTAGTTCCACCTATCATAAAAGCTGGACCTTCGCGAGCACCGGCTGGACCACCGGAAAGTCCGGTCCCTAAATAATTTACCATTCGAACCTTGCATTTAGACCCACGGGTTCTGGAGACCCTGTAGAATTCGTTTGAACAGTCTATGATTGTATCATTAGGTCTCAAATGTTTCAGTAGAATTTTAACAGTATCATCCGTTGCATCCCCGTAAGGAAGAGCTGTAAAGATAACACGCGGCCATTTCATAGCATCGACCATTTCACTGATGGACTCATGTCCAAACACGTTCTCAGATTGTTCTTCCAATGCGATAACCTTAGAGTGCGTCTTGTTATACACGTGCAATTTCTGCTTCTCTTGAATGTTAAGTGCGAGATTTTTTCCGATAGAACCCAATCCGATTACACCCAAAGAACTTGTCATTATGTTATATTATAGGTCTATTTATTTAAGTTGTTTAAATCTAGATCTATCATATAACATAAATACAGTTTGTACACGTGCGGGATGACGAGAATGCTTCTTGTACGTCCGACCGGTCGGACACCTTACGAAATTTGGAACAAAAAAAAGCGTTACAAAAAGTCGGGGGAGTCAAAAATGTATTGAACCTTCATTTTTAAAAAATGTGTAAGAACAATTTTTAAAAGTGAATTATTAATATTTATGAAATACTTCGTATGAGTATTTAGTTAGAGAAGGCAAGACCGCCCATACCCGATTGGATGCGGAGGACGTTGTAGTTCACGGCGAACATGTTAAGGTTCGTCGCGGTGGTGCCAGCCTTGGTCTTGATAGCGACCTGAGCGTTATCTATTCGCGAAAAATTGCAGGTACCGGTCGGTTGATGCTCCTCGGGTTTAAGGGCGAATGAATATGCGTACACACCGGGCACGGGGGAACCGGAGTGGTGCTGGAAGGGCTGCACGGAATTGAAGTACTTGCCATCCTGCTCCTTAAAACGGTCCTGGCCGTTGAGAACAAGCTTGAAGGTCTCGATGGGACCGGCGGCCTCCTCA
>Ga0114994_10000958_pt1 | contig 20220 bp, 2 predicted proteins | sample ArcticOcean_MG_C_9_FD_87043 | JGI IMG/M metagenome (GOLD analysis project Ga0114994, IMG submission 87043) | Marine microbial communities from western Arctic Ocean - ArcticOcean_MG_CB2_152 | ecosystem: Environmental > Aquatic > Marine > Oceanic | place: Arctic Ocean: Canada Basin | collected...
CCGAGTCCGAGTCCGAGGTCGCGTCCAAACCCACGTCCGCAGCGCGTGCAAGTGCCGCGTTCGCGTCCGCAGCACGTTCGAGCGCCGTGCGGCGCGCGTCCGCCGCAGCGGCGAGCGCCGAAGCGGCGTCGCCGTCGCTGCCCTCTAGAGAGCGCGCGGCCGCCGCCGCCGCGATGAGGTCGCACGGGTCTGCAGTCGCCGCGACGCGTGCGGCGACGCGCCGCAGGAAGTGCGCGGTCGCGACCTCGCCGGGTGCCGCTGCGCCGTTCGCCGCGAGGCGCGGCGGGCACCATAGCAAGTTACTTGCGTTCGCCCAGTTACAATTGACAGAGAGGCAGTCGTCGAGGTTCTCGACGTCGTGGTACCAGCCGCTCGGAACGAAAATTGCCGTACCGGCGCGCTGAACAATTTCGATCGGCGCTGCTTCCCCGCGCCGGGGGTAACGCGCCGTCGAGGGCCCGAACGTCGGAGCAACATCGTCACCAAACGCGTCGCGGAGCAGTGCTGTTTCACAAGCTGGGAGAAACCGCCAGCGCTTGGAGCCGCAGACGTTCGCCGACCACGAGAAGCTGTTGACAACATCGCAGTGCAGGGCTGTCCGCGTGCTAGCCGCTCCCAGGTAGACGAAGTGGTAGTCCATGTCGCGCGCGCCGCTCAGCCAGTCGTCCGCGAAGAGCGCCGGCACAGGAGCGAGATCTCCAAGACCGTCTAATCTGAAATGCCAATCTTTCAGGTAGTAGCGCATTTTGTCCTCCGCCGTCTTTTCGCGCCAGACCCGGGCGAACGCCGCTAATGTCATACTCGCCACCGTTCCCGTCGCCGCGTCCTTGACCGGTACCTCGACGTTTCCGTAGGTCGTGGCGAGCAACTCAAGGTCCGGCGCACCGCTGCTATCGACGTAGCGCCGTAGGTCCCAGTCCTTCCCGACGCGCTCGACGAGGCACGGCTCGTTGCGGTCCATGTATGATCGCCGGAAATCGAGCGTGCTGATGCATGAAACGCGCGGGATCGTTCGATCGCTTCGAATCGTCGGCTCCGGATCATCAACAGCGTAGAGCTCGATGGCACAAAGCCGCTCCGGCGCGAGCAGCGCGAGGACCTCCGCGTCCCGGAGGTACGGCTCCGCCTCCCGGGTGATAATGCGGTCGCGGACGTGGCGCAACGCCGCGACGCGGTAACTTGGCGTAGTTGCCGCGCGGAGCTGCGCGGCGCTGGCCTCGTGCATCACGCGAGCAGTGCTGTCAGTGCAATCATGCTGCTGTGCACGCTGCAGCGCCACTAACGTTGACTTGTGGTGCACTTCACACGACCGGTACGCGTCGATGGCGTCTCGGTAGCAATCACAGCAATGCGCCTAGAGTGCGCACTTCGCTGCGTAGACCTTGCAAGCATGAACTGCAGATGAATCACACAACTCAGAGCGGGAAAATATAATGTATCTTGCACTCGTCGTTCTTTGCTCGGCGAGAGCGGACAACAGCGTGGGAATTGCATCCTTTAACAAAAGGCTTACGTGCGGGTTCTATGCACACGCATAACAAGACCCGTCTACGCGCAAGGAGGGTTGGCGGCGGTCAAGCTGAAGGCTGCTACCGGGCGACTCGCGGGAATTAACCTCCACTTGCATAACTACGGTCTACAGGTACATCCCTGGGCTTTGCACCGGCGCTGGTTGTTACTGCCGGGCGCCCTCGCACGCATTGGAAGGCTCGCGAGACGAGTCGGGGCAGCAGTTGCATAAGCAGCGCCAGCGCTCGACGAGCAGCTGGGCGGCTGCCTGAGCTGCAGCAAAAACCATGCCTACCCAAGAGACGCTCATGCAGGAGCGGCCGCTGCCCGAGTGGCTGCTTACCTTGGAGGCCAAGAAGCGCGCCAAGCACGCCAAGAACGCGGCGCGCAAGGCCGTCGCAGCCAAGAAGACCGTGGCCGCGAAGGACTACGTCGACGCGAACAACCGCAAGATGGGCTGGAAGACCTTCGCCACACTAGAGGCCGAGGCGGCCGAGCGCCTACGGAGAGAACGCGCGAAGCGGCCCGAGTCACCGCGCGCGTTCCCCTATGAAGTCCTCGAAACTGATATTTTTGAGGACGCGCCCGTGGCGACGTTCGCAAAAATGTGCGGCACGCACCGGAACTTTAAAGCACCCGACACGACGCAGCCGTCGTTTTATGATGATTCGGACGCGTTGTTGCCGCTGCCGCCGGATCCATTGGACGCGGACGTCGAGGCCATGAGGCAGCCGGACGCGTTTTTGCGGTTGGACCAGGCGCAGTTACCCATCGAGACCTTTGATAGCCAGGAGTTCGAGGATTTAGATAAGTCGCCGGAGGAGTGGATGGCCACCGCTAAACCGGGCAAAGACGGCAAGGACCTCTTCGTGCCCGGCTTCTGCGCCTACTTCGTCCAAAACGCCAAGGGCGCGAGCGGCGGGACGTGGCGCTGGCGCAAGGCCAAGATTGTAATTTATGATGCTTCATTAAAGCAGTTCAAAGTGAAAATGGGCCAAAAAGAGCGCATGGCCGCGCGCCTCAATTTAAGATTTGCGGAGGAGGACGAGGCCGCCTGGAATCGGCGGCGGGCCGCGGCGCACGCGTTGCGGGAGGAGGCGAAGCAGGCGCTGCGGCTGGACTATTTCGTCAGTGAGCAGCCGGCGTCTTCGGTAAGAGCTATTGCCCAAACCACGCTCAAAGGAATTCATGGACGCGTCAACGACGGGCTGCTCATGCCGTTCCCCCAGCCCGGCACGCCGAGCGGCGCCTTATTAAGAAATTTGACTGCGGACGTGATCCAGGCCTACGCACGGGCGATGAAGACCACCATTATTAGGAGGAAGTACACGAACGAACCCGAGTTCAAGCGCGACTTCATCCGCTTGAAGCTCCCGCAACATACCGTGGCGCCGCGAAATCCGCCGCCGGAGATCGGGGGCGTGCAGATTCCCCCGCACGCGTACGACGAGCACCGCGCCCACATCCAGGCAAACCACCTCTCGTCGCACAAGGCCGTGCTCGATTCCTTCGTGTGGCTGGCGACGCAGTGGGAGAAGGTCTTGCGCTCGCGGTTCGTGTTGGTGCCCGACGCCATCGCGGCCCTGGACCGTATTAAACAACGAAAGCTGATACGCTATGGTCAACAGGAGGAGGAGGAAGAGGTGGAGACCCTGTCCAAATTAGTGGACGGCGGCGACACCCGAGAAGGCGGGCTCCCGTTTACATTACCTTGCGTGTTAGAAGACTTCGTCGCGGTCCAGCACGACCACTGCGCGGCGCTAGGCGAGAAGCTGCAGGGCGACTGGCGCCAGGCTTTTGTAGAACAGGTCGTGGATTCGTGCCAGGACGTTTTTGATTTCTTCCAGAGCAAGCCCGAGGCGTATGACGTCGGGAGTTTGAAGAAATTATTGAAGCACTTTGAGGTGCGGATGACGCAGCAGCTGCGGGAAATCCTTTCTCTAAGTGTCGAGGACTGGGTCCGGTTTGTGGAACGCTTTTGTGAAAGCGGTGAAAGTAAAGAGGGGCGGAGCGTGCCCTCGCTCTTCCAGGCGTCCCTGGACGTGACGTTCGAGACGGACAACGTGTCCACCGACGGGCGCGGCGGGTCGAGCCGATCGGCTCGACCCGAGAGACCCACTCCCAAAGTGACTTTATCTCCGTCTCCGGAAGACCTGGAGTTCGCTTTATTAGCCCGCATCGACGAACCCATTAGACTCGTCTCGGAACTCAAGACGTGCGACGCTTCATTGATGAGTCTACTCCACCTGCCCGCCCGGACGCTATTGAACGTCAAAAATAATGATGAGCTGTGCAGCGACATCGACGGGACCGTCGACCAGGCCGGCGACGACGTGCGGCGGCTCCTGAGGCAAGCTTTAGAAGCGCCGCGCGCCTTGGCGGAGGCGTACGGGGCCTACGCCTGGGTCGCGGCGACGGACCCCGCGCAGCACGTCAAGCAGTTTGCTAAACAAGCTGACAGGGCGGTCGCCGCCGCCGAGGCCGAGCGTGTCCAGGCCCAGGAGCGCGTGGCCGCCGCCAAGCCCGAGGAGCTCGAGGCCGCGGAGGAGGCCCTCGCCGCCTTGCCGCTGTCGCGTATCGCCAACGACGCGGCCTGGGTCGCCGAAGTGAAGAAGTTCCACGACGCCGCGGAGGCCGTGGAGATGCTGAGCGAGGACGCCGAGGCCTTTGCCCTGCTCCACATCGACTGCACGTCTTGTAAAATACATCTGGCCGAGAAAGCCAGAGCAGTGAGAACGGCGTTGCTCAAGCATATCCTGGACACGACGCGGGAGGAGAACGAAGCGACCATTGAGAGATATGAAGAAATCCTCGCGAAGATGTCTACGAAACCGAAAGACGAGGGCGAGCTCGCGTTCCTCAAGCAGTTCATTGCGGACACCAAAGAAGAAGTGTTCACGATCATGTCCAACGTAGAAGCCATGCAGAATAGATTAGCCAGCTTCCACGCTTACGGCATCACCATAAGCAAGGACGACACCTTTTTAGCGTATTCGTGCATGGAGTACCCGAAACGGGTCTTGGACACGTCCCAGGACCTCGAGAATCGCATCGAGATGGACAAGATAAAAATGATGGACAAATTGGCGTTCGAGAAGAACGACTTCGACGGCGTCGTGAGCCAGTTCGCCGAGAAGGTCAGGAGGGCCCAGAGTTTTGAAGACTACTCCAAAGAACAGGAGTACGTCGAAGCCGTCAATGGCATTCAAAATGAAATCCTGGACGCCAAAGCCACGGCTAAAAAGTTCAACATGCGCGAGGAGGTCTTCGGCTTTCCGCCCACCGAGTTCATTGAATTGGATGCCGCTGAAGAAGAATTAGCGCCGTACTTCGAGCTGTGGAACATGATCTCAGATTACCATGCCAATTTACACGAGTACTTAAACGGGAACTTCATGGAGTTGGACGGTCCCAAGATCAAGAAGGAGGTGGATTCGTGGTGGAAGGGGTCTTATAAACTCAAGGCCGCCTTAGAAGAGGACTGCCCCGAGGCCGCGGAGTGCGCGCAAGCGCTAAGGGATGAGACGGCCCTCTTCAAGAAGAAGCTGCCTATTATTGAAGCCCTAGCTAATCCCGCCCTAAAGGACCGGCACTGGGAGCGCTTAAGTGATAAACTGGGGACACCTATCGTGCCTTACGACGAAGCGACCGGCGCTGAATTAACATTGCAGTTCTTGCTCGATTTGAATATTGTTGAAAGACTGGATGATGTCCAAGAAATCACCGTCTCCGCCGACAAGGAGTACAAGTTAGAGAGGGGGCTCAGTGATATGAAGGACGAGTGGGCCGAGATCGCTTTTGAGGTGAAAGCATACAAGGAAACGGGCACTTCTATTGTGGGCGGCGTGGATGAAATCATCGCTCTATTAGATGATCATATTGTAAAAACGCAGACCATGTGCGGCTCCATGTATATTAAAGCTATTGAGGGGGAAGCGCGCGGCTGGGAAAGTCAATTGAAGTACGCGCAAAACTTAGTGGACGAGTGGATCGCCATGCAGCGCGTGTGGATGTACCTGGAACCTATTTTCGGGTCAGAGGATATCATGCGGCAACTACCGACGGAAGCGCGACGGTTCAACGACGTCGATAAATTATGGCGTTCTACGATGAAAGCTACTGAAGAAGATCCTGTTTTCATTAGCCAAGCGGAGCCCTCCAAATCCTTAGTGACCAAGATGCAAGGAGCGAATGAAAAACTAGATAAGATCCAGAAAGGGTTAAGCGACTACCTGGAAATGAAGCGGTTGTACTTCCCTAGATTCTTCTTCCTAGCTGACGAGCAGATGCTCGAGATCCTCTCGGATTCTAAGGACCCCAAAGCGGTGCAGCCACACTTAGGCAAGTGCTTCGAGGGCCTCAATACCATCAAATTCGAAAAGGACCTCAAAATTACGCAGATGATCTCCCCCGAAGGCGAAAGAGTCGATCTCGTGACGCCCATCGACCCCGAGAGTGGCGCGAACAAGGGGAACGTGGAGAAGTGGTTGCTGGAACTCGAATCATTACAATGGGTTTCTGTCAGAAAACAGGTCGAGTTATCTTTGCAGGACTACCCCAAGCAAAAGCGCATCGACTGGTGCATCTCCTGGCCGGCCCAGGCCATTTTAGCGGTCTCCCAGATCTTCTGGACGGAGGCCACCGAGAAAGCAATAGATAAAGGCGGACATGCGGAACTGGACAAGTACATCTTAGATTTGAATCAAGGCCTGACGGACATCGTCATGTTGGTCCGAGGCGCCCTGTCCAAGCTCCAGCGGAAAACTTTATCTGCGCTGGTGGTCATGGACATCCACTCCCGAGACACGTGCGTCACGATGGTGACCGGATTGATCGAGAAGTGCTCGGACTTCCAGTGGCAGAGCCAGATGCGCTACTACTGGGGCCCCGCCTGGAAGGACGGCCAGGCCGTGAAGAAGGGCGAGGGGACCGTGGTCGCGAAGATCATCAACGCGCGGTGTTTATATGGCTACGAGTACCTCGGGAACTCCATGCGCTTAGTTGTGACACCTCTCACGGACCGGTGCTACCGCACGATGATCTCGGCTATTGATCTGCTGTACGGCGGCGCGCCCGAGGGCCCCGCCGGCACTGGAAAAACAGAAACCGTAAAGGACTTAAGTAAAGCCATTTCCATCCAGTGCGTGGTGTTCAATTGTTCCGATCAGTTAGATTATAAGGCCATGGCCAAGTTCTTCAAGGGCCTGGCGGGCTGCGGCTCGTGGTGCTGCTTCGACGAGTTCAACCGGATCAGCGTGGAAGTCCTGTCAGTGGTCGCCCAGCAGATTTTAACCATTAACAAGGGCAAAGCTAGTGGCAACGACAAGTTCACCTTCGAAGGGACCTTCATGAAGCTCAACACGAACGCCAACCCCTTCATCACGATGAACCCGGGGTATGCGGGCCGCGCGGAACTCCCGGACAACCTCAAAGCTCTTTTTAGGCCGTGCGCCATGATGGTGCCCGACTACGGCCTCATTGGCGAGATCCGGTTGTATTCCTTTGGGTTCGAGGCCGCGAGAGTCAACGCCCAGAAATTGGTGAGAACGTTGCAACTCTGCTCGGAGCAGTGCTCCTCGCAGAAGCATTACGACTACGGCATGCGCGCCGTCAATAGTATCCTAGTCGCGTGCGGCAACCTCCGCCTCAAGGTCGGCGACGACCCCCTCTGGGACGAGGCCAAGGTCGTCCTTAGGAGTGTCATGGACGTCAACTTACCGAAATTCACCGTGGCCGACGTGCCGCTCTTCCTGGGCATCACCGCAGATTTATTTCCGGGCGTGGAGCTGCCGACTGCGGACCACGGCGCGTTGATCCCGACCATCGACGAGATGTGCTGGTCGGGGGTCAACGTCGCGCCGGGCCGTTGCCCGAAACTAGAGCCCAAGTCCACCTTCACTCTAAAAATTGTGCAGTTGTACGAGATGGTTTTAGTAAGGCACGGTGTGATGATCGTCGGAGAAACGTGTAGCGGAAAAACGGCGTCGATCCACTGCCTCGCGAACGCCATGACTACTTGTGCGGAGAGAGGAGAACCCTTCGAGAAGGTGATTATTTATACCATTAACCCCAAGTCCATCAATGCGGGGCAGCTCTACGGCAATTTTGACGATAACACGCACGAGTGGTCCGACGGCGTCTTAGCGGTGATTTTCCGAAACACGGCCATGGACACGGGCAAGGCCCGACAATGGGTCGTCTTCGACGGCCCCGTGGACGCCGTGTGGATCGAGAACATGAACACGGTCCTAGACGACAACAAGAAGCTGTGCCTGATGTCTGGTGAAATTATCAAAATGACCGATAGGATGAGCATGATGTTCGAGGCCGAGGATTTGGAGGAGGCGTCTCCCGCGACGGTGTCGCGAGTGGGCATGATCTTCTGCGAGAGCACCAATATTGGCTGGGAGCCCTTCTTGCAAGTCTGGTGCGAAGCGCTGGAGGAGCCCTGGAAGGAGCACGCGCCGTTAGTCAGAGAATTATATGGGTGGCTCTTTCCCCCCTTGACGTACTTCGTGGAGAAGTTCTGCAAGACGCCCTGCCCCGTGACCTTACACGAGCAGATGCGCAACTCGCTGAAGCTGTTGAGTTGTTTTATGCGCGAGTGCGACGCGTCCAACACCATCGGCTCTGAAGTGGCGAGAACGGTAGAAGGTCTCTTCCTCATGGCCACGACGTGGAGCGTGGGCGCGGCCGTCGACCAAGCTGGTAGAGAAAAGTTCGACGGCTTCTTACGATTACTTTTAGAAGGCGACGCCAACAAGGTCGACGGCAATAGTGAATACAAGGACTTCAAGGCGAAGACGCCCGGCTACCACAACCCCGGTCGGCAGAGTACTTTGGCGCCGCCGTCGGACGCGGGCGTGCACGACTTCCGCTTCGTGGGCAAGTCCGGCTCCTGGTCCTCCTGGGTCGAGCCCAACGCGCGCTTCGTGATCCCCAAGGAGGCCCAGTTCAACGCCATTCTGGTGCCGACCCTCGACACCATTCGAAACGAATACTTGATCGCCCAACTGTTGCACGGCGGTGCTAATGTTCTATGCGTCGGCGACACGGGCACGGGCAAAAGTGTCGGCATCAAGAACCACCCGTTGATGGGCGCCCTGGAGGAGAACTTCTGCAACATTCAATTGAACTTCAGCGCCCAGACGCAGTCGAACCAAGTGCAAGATATCATCGATTCCAAGTTGGATAAACGAAGAAAAGGGGTCTTAGGACCGCCGCTCGGCAAGCAGTGCATCATCTTCGTGGACGATCTGAACATGCCGGCCAAAGAAGAATACGGCGCCCAGCCGCCCGTCGAAATTTTGAGACAATGGATGGACCACGCGGGATGGTACAACCGCGAGGAGAACTCGTATGTCCAATTAGTAGACATCCAGTTCGTGGCGGCCATGGGTCCGCCGGGCGGCGGCCGGACCTTCATCACACAGCGGTATGTTAGGCACTACAACTTGCTGAATTTCGTGCCCTTTTCCGAAGAATCACTTACAAGAGTTTTTAGCACCATCATGGACTGGGCGCTGGGCAAGGGCTACCCCAACCCCGTGAAGCAACTTTCTGGGAGTGTGGTAGAAGCCACGATCAAGATTTATGACACCATTGCTGCGGGTTTACTACCGACCCCGATGAAGAGTCATTACACGTTTAACTTGCGAGACATGGCCAAGGTGTTCCAAGGACTCACCCAAGGCACGCCGAAAGAGATCTGCGACAAGGGCGTCTTCGTCTCCCTCTGGTGCCACGAGGCCATGCGCGTCTTCCACGATCGCTTGATTAACGATCACGACCGGGACTGGTTCGTCGAAAAATTAGGTGAGACCTGCAAGGACACGTTTTCCCTAGACTTCCAATCCAAGGTCTGCGTGAAGAATCTGCCGTTGATGTTCGGTTCTTATTTGGACTACCAGCAGATGCCCGAGAAGCGGGCGTATAAAAAGATTATGGAGGAGGAACTACTCCAAGAGTCCATGGACTACTTCCTGAAGGACTACAACCAAAATAGCGGTTCGAGGATGGCATTAGTGTTGTTCCTCAACGCCATGGAGCACGTCTCTAGAATAGCGAGGATCATCTCGCAGCCCTACGGCAACGCCCTCTTGATGGGCGTCGGCGGGTCGGGACGGAAATCGCTGACTACTTTAGCGGTCTACGTGTGCGACTTCAAGTTGTGCCAGATTTCGGTAGGCAAGGCCTACGGCAAGACCGAGTGGGGCGAGGACCTGAAGCGCATCATGTCGAGCGCCGGCGCCGAGGACGGCGAGGGCGTGCCGACCGTGTTCTTGTTCGATGATACCCAAATCGTGTACGAGTCCTTCCTGGAGGATGTCAATCTCTTATTGAACACGGGCGAGGTGCCCAACTTGTTCGTGCAGGAAGACCTGAGCGTCATTAATGATCTCTTGGGGCCCGCGGCCAACGAGGCCGGGGTCAACACGGGCGTCATGGCGGAGATGTACAAGTACTTCATCTCGCGGTGCCGCTCGAACCTCCATGTCGTGTTGACGATGTCGCCGATTGGGGACGACTTCCGACGACGATTACGGATGTTCCCCGCGCTGGTGAACTGCTGCACCCTGGACTGGTTCACGGCCTGGCCCGAACAGGCTTTAAGAAGTGTGGCGTCCTACTTTTTAGGATCCGTAGAGATCGAAGAGGAGGTGAAGAAGGGTGTGGTGGACGTGTGCGTCGACATGCAGGAAAGAGTAAGTGAGATGTCCGTCAAGTACGTGGCCGAGATGCAGCGCCACTACTACGTGACGCCCACTTCTTATTTAGCTTTGATCAATACTTTTAAGAAACTATTAGACAAACAGCGCAACGACGTCATGGAGCGCAAGCTGAGGTACGACAACGGCCTCGAGAAGATCCTGAGCACGGAAGCTCAAGTGGACGGCATGCAGACCGAGTTAGTAGCATTACAGCCCAAGTTAAAACAAGCCACGATAGAAACGGACGCTCTTTTGGACAAAATTGCCATTGACACGAAGGACGCCAATGAAGTCGCGGCCGTCGTAAGCAAGGAGCGGGCCGCCTGTAACCAACAGGCCGCCGAAGCGACGAAGATCGCCACGGACTGCCAGGCGGACCTGGACAAGGCCATGCCCGCGCTGCAGGGCGCTATCAAAGCTCTCGATAGCTTAAGTAAAGGAGATATTGTGGAGGTCAAGGCCATGAAGAAGCCCCCCGACGCCGTCAAGCTCGTCATGGAGGCCGTCTGCCTCATGATGAACGTCAAACCGGACAAGATCAAAGATCCCAACGGCGGCACGAAAAAGATCGACGACTACTGGGGCCCGGCCCAGAAACAACTCTTAGGTGACTCGCGCTTCCTCCAGAACCTGAAGGACTACGACAAGGACCACATGGACGAGAAGATGGTCGTGAAGGTCAATGGGTATTGTGAGATGGAAATGTTCACCGTCGAGGTCGTGCAAAAGGCGTCGAAAGCGGCCGCTGGTTTATGTAAGTGGGTCTCGGCCATGATGGTCTACGACAGCGTGGCGAAGAACGTCGGGCCGAAGAAGGCCAAGTTGTTAGAAGCTCAAACTTCTTTGAAGGAGGCCTCGGAAGCCTTGGCCGGGAAGGAGGCTACGCTGAAGGCGGTCCAGGATAAACTGGCGGAGCTGCAGGCCGGGTTGGACGCGGCGAACAAGAAGAAGGGCGACTTGCAAGCGTCCGTGAAGAAATGCGCGACGCAGTTGGAACGGGCCGAGCAACTCATCAAGGGTTTGGGAGGCGAGAAAGCGAGATGGTCCGAGCTTAGTCAGGAACTCGGTGCGTTGTACGTGAACGTGACGGGCGACATTCTCTTGTCCTCGGGCGTGATCGCGTATCTTGGTGCTTTTGTTGTGTCCTATCGCGAGGACGCGCTGCAGGGCTGGAAGTCCTTGCTCACGGAGAAGAACATCCCGAGCACCAAGGGCTTTACGCTACGGTCAACACTAGGAGAGGAAGTCAACATCCGGGAGTGGGTCATTAATAAATTACCGAACGACGAGTTCTCCGTCGAAAATGCTATTATGTTAGAAAGAAGCGACCGGTGGCCCCTCATGATCGACCCCCAGGGCCAGGCCAATAAGTGGATCAAGAAGACGTATGGCGAAACGCTAAAGGTCGTGAAACTCAACCAGTCGACCTTCGCGCGCACGATCGAGAACGCCATCCCCTTTGGCACGCCCGTCCTTATTGAGAACGTGGGCGAGGTTTTAGACCCGGTCTTAGAACCCGTCCTCCTCAAGCAAGTGGTCGTCCGAGGCGGGTCGAAGACGCTGAAGTTCGGCGACGGCGAGATCGAGTACGACGACACGTTCCGCATGTTCATCACGTCCAAGCTACGGAACCCGCACTACCCGCCCGAGCTCTGCGTCAAGGTCAACCTGTTGAACTTCATGGCCACGGTGGAAGGCTTGGAGGACCAGATGCTTGGGTTAGCGGTTGCTTGTGAAGAAGCTGCTTTAGAAGCTCAAAGAGAACAACTCGTGTTAGAAGACGCCGAGAACAAGAAATCGTTGAAGGAGATCGAGGACCAGATTTTGTACCTCCTCAAGAACTCCGAGGGTAATATCTTGGATGACGAAGTGCTCATTGAGACGCTGAAGAACTCGAAGATCAAGTCCGTCTTGATCGAGAAGAAAGTGAAAGCGGCGGCGAAGACGTCCATGGTCATCGCCAAAACACGCAAGGGCTACAAGTCCCTCGCGTTCCACGGTTCCCAGCTCTTCTTCTGCATCGCAGATCTTTCAGTTATTGACCCCATGTACCAGTACTCCATGGAGTGGTACCAGGCGCTGTTCGTGGACGCCATGGAGAAGGCCGACTCGGCGCCGACCTTGGAGGAGCGGCTGGAGAACCTCAAGAACTGCTTCACGTATGTCTTATACCTGAACGTGTGTCGATCACTCTTCGAGAAGGATAAACTACTCTTCTCGTTCTTATTGACGGTGAAGATCATGTCCGGGCAGGGCCAGCTCGACTCGAGCCATCTACGCTTCTTGCTCGCGGGCAACACGGCCATGGACCGGGAACGGCCGCTCCCGGCCACGGACTGGCTCACGGACAAGTGCTGGGGCGACGTCTTGGCCATCGGCCATCTCCCGGGCTTCGAGGGCTTCGTGGACAAGTTTTTGAATCAATTAGACCAGTGGCAGGGCATTTATGATAGCAAGCAACCCATGGTTGATATTCACGCGCTGGTCGGACCACCGCTCGGAAGAGGAGACCCTGATCCGAGAGCGGTCTATTCGGCCTTCCAGCACTTGTGTCTTTTACGAGCCATACGGCCGGACGCCGTGGTGCCCGAGGTCCAAGCCTTCGTGAAAGACGAGATGGGCGCCAAGTTCATCGAGGTGCCCCAGTTCGACCTGGGGGCGTGTTATGCGGACTCCAAGTGCTACACGCCTTTATTATTTGTGCTGACGCCGGGCGCGGACCCCATGTCGGCGCTTTTTGCCCTAGCGGAGGAGGAGGGCTTCGGCGGCAAGAAGCTGCACGCCATATCCTTAGGTCAAGGCCAGGGCGACATCGCCTACGCCGCCATCTCCGAGGCGCAGGACAAGGGCACGTGGGTCTGTCTCCAGAACTGCCACTTATGTATTTCGTGGATGCCTACTTTAGAACGGTTGTGTGAGGAGTTAAGTCCGGATCGGATCAACGAGAATTTCCGGCTGTGGTTGACATCGGAACCGTCGCCGCACTTCCCCGCGTTCATCCTGCAGAACGGCATCAAGATGACCATCGAGCCGCCCAAGGGCGTCCGGGCCAACTTGATCGGCTCCTACACGCAAGTAATCACGGAGGACTTCATCGAGGGCATCGCGCGCGGCGCCGAGTTCAAAAAGATGCTTTTTGGGCTGTGCTTCTTCCACGCGATTGTGCGGGAAAGGCGGAAGTACGGGCCGTTAGGGTGGAACATGAAATACGTGTTCAGTGGCACTGATTTGAAGATCTCCTTGGACCAGTTGCGGATCATGTTCGACAACCTGGAGGAGACGGCCGACGCGCCCTACGCGGCCCTGCGGTACCTCACGGGCGAGTGTAATTACGGTGGGAGAGTGACAGATGGGCAGGATAGGAGATGTTTGGCGAACATGCTCACGGACTTTTACTCCGAGGCCATCCAGCCGGACACGTATAAGTTCAGTCCTTCGGGGACGTACTACGCGCCCGCGGAGGGTCCTCTGGAGAGTTACGCGGAATACGTGAATGCTCTACCTTATACCGAAGGCCCCGAGCTCTTCGGGCTGCATGACAACGCGAACATCACGTGTGCTCTGGGGGAGACCAATTTACTGTTGGACACGGTCCTGAGTCTCCAACCGAGGTCTTCGGGCGGCGCGGGCAAGTCGTGGGACGACGAGCTCGCAGAGGTCTCTGCGGATATTGAAGCGAGACTCCCGCCAGCCTACGACATTGAATTAGCTCTCATCCAATTTCCCGTCAGATACGACGAGGCCATGAACACCGTCTTGACACAAGAACTTCAAAGATTTAACAACTTAACGATTATGATCGAGGGCCAGCTCAAGGAGGTGCAACGAGCGTTGAAAGGTTTGGTGGTCATGTCCGGCGACCTGGAGGCCATGGGCAACAGCATGGTGACGGGCCGCGTCCCGGGCGTGTGGAGCAAGGCCGCGTATCCGTCGCGCAAGCCCCTGGGGAGCTGGACGTTGGACCTCATCGAACGTCTGAAGTTCCTCCAGGACTGGTTCGACGCCCTGGCGGCCCCGAACACCTTCTGGATCTCGGGCTTCTTCTTCACGCAAGCGTTTATCACCGGTACCTTACAAAACTACGCGCGGAAGTATAAACTACCCATCGACCAGGTGGCGTTCGACTACGCTATTTTGAGGCCAGATGAAGAAGCAAAAGCCCTCGCGGAGAAGACGCCCGACGGGTCGGTGTGTCGCGGGTTGTTCTTAGAGGGCGCGCGGTGGGACATCGAGAACCACGTCATCGCGGAATCAAGAGCAAGAGAACTGCACACGACGGTGCCCATGTTCCACATGATCCCCAAGCTGAAGGGCGACATCACCGAGGTCATCGGCCGGCCCGAGCTCTACACGGGCACCCTTTCTGGCACGGCCCACGACTACCAGGTGCCCGTGTACAAGGAGAGCGCGCGCGCGGGCGTCCTCTCGACGACGGGGCACTCCACGAACTTCGTCATGTTCATCCGCGCGCCCATGGCGGCGGAGCACACGCAGCAGTACTGGATCAAGCGCGGCGTCGCCATGCTCTCGCAGCTCGACGACTAGCGCCTGTGTAAAATTCGCTGGTTTTTGCCTTTGGCTCTGGACATGGTTTATGTTCCCGTGAGTAGATAGACTCCCAACGGCTGCCCAGTCGACTCCCAACGAAGACTGACTTTTTGGGACGCCCCGCGGCCACCGTAATTAGAACGTAGGTATAGAATGTCTAACACCAAGTACCCGTCAGAAAGAACATTGTTTTGAAATTCCCGCGGCCGCCCGAAGGCCCAAAAATGGACTTCGGTACCTTCCCGGGTAGGTAGAGTAAACTAAATTTGCATTTAAGGCGTTTCGGTAGTTGGGTGGTCCATCCGAACCACCGGAACGACCACTACATAGAATTACCCGTTCCGTATCCTCCGCGCTGTTCGTTGACTCCGCGACCCCTCGATCTTCTTAATTCGGGCACAAGACCTGGACCTGGGACTACCAGGGCGGGTACCATCACCATGGACCTTGGCGCGATCGTTTGTTTCATGACCGATCGACTTGCGCGAGGTCCAGATTAATAATATTCAGACCCGAGCACGGGCAGCCCAAAGTACCCTTCTCGTAGTGTAGATGTCATATACTTGATTTCCACTATACTTGAGGGCAAAGAGACCGCTATTACGATTCCTGGGGGCACTCGAAAAATTGTCATATTTGACGTTCACGAGTACCATCGGGTCCAAATAAAACATTTTTTTGGGATGCAGATCGGCTCTCGGACTCCCTCTGGGTTAGATCCATTGTTGGTAAGACGCCTACATCGCATACGCAGGGGATTGGGGCAACTCATAGCTCTCAAAGAGAGCTGTGGCCAATTTGATACTTTAACCTAAAGTTGCTAAGGCTGGTTGTGGGCTGCTGAGCACTTTGAGAGCTATGGCATGCCCCACGCGGCAGCGCGTGCGGTGTAGGCGTCTTACCAACAATGGATCTAACCCAGAGGGAGTCCGAGAGCCGAGCTGCATTCCAAAAAAGTGTTTTATTTGGGCTTTCGCGCCCCTGAACGTCAAATATGACAATTTTTCGAGGGCCCCCAGGAATCGCAGTAGCGGTCTTGTTGGACCCCATACTACCCCACCTATAGTGGAAATCAAGTATATGACATCTACACTACGAGAAGGGTACTCTGGGCTGCCCGCGCTCGGGTCTGAATATTATTAATCTGGACCTCGTGCAGGTCGGTCGGTGACGAAACAAACGACCGCGCCATGGTCCATGGTGATGGTACAACCGCCGAGGCTCTCCGGTCCGAGTAATTCGCCCGCATTCACAAGATCGTCGTCGACGATCAATCACGTTACACAAATATCTAGCCGGAGCCGCGGTAGCGGCGGCGGAAGCGGCCGCCGCGGGGACGCCCGCCCAGGGAGCACGAATCGGCGCAGGCGCCCGGCGGCGGGGGATCGCCGCCGATGGGGCGCCCCGCGACGAGCGTCTCGATCATGTCCAGCGACACCTCGGGCTGGTCCATGGGCACCATGTGCCCGGAGTCGCGCACGGCGAGGAGCTCGAGGTTCCTCGACCGGCGCACGTAGCCCACGACCCGGTCGCCGCGGACCCACGCGCGCGGCCGCGTCCCGCGGAACGCGTCGCGGCCCGTCCAGGCCAGCGCCGCCAGGCTCCGCTCGACGCCGAGGTGGTTGCAGATGAGGTCCATGTCGCCGTTGTAGAACAAGAGGCGCACGGCCTTGGGCCCGTCGAGCAGCCGCCGCAGCGTCGGCACGACGCCCAGGCCGTCCTGGTGGCGCAGCGCGTCGTAGGGTGGGTCCGCGCACTCGCGGAACCGCTGCGAGGCCCGGTCCACGTGCAACGCACTCCGGACCTCGGGCCGGTTCATGTACGCCTCGACGCGCTCGTGGTCCGGCGGAAAAAAACGCGACGACCGCACGGCGTCGCGCGCGTCGTACTGGTTCGCCCCGAGGCCCGCGCGGCCGCCGCCGCGCGACCGCGTCACGCGCAGCACGTCGTCCAGCAGGTCCCAGCACTCCTTCGCGACGTACGTGCCGCGGCTCAGCTTGGCCTCGCAGACCTTCTCCTTGGCAACGATGCGATTGGCCTCCGCATCACTAAGTATGCCGATGGCGCGCGCCGCGCGCGTCGCGTCGTACTGGTGGAAGGGGTCGATCCACGCGTTGCCGAGCGCCGCGCCGCGCACGTCCCATCCAATGCCCGAGGTCGCGTAGTACAGGAGCTTCTGCATCATGAGGGGGATGTAGTGGCCCGCGTGCGACTCGCCCGCGAAGTAGATGGGTACTGAAGTAGTCCCGTCTTTCAACAACAGTTCGGGGTGGCTCCGCGCGAGGCGCGCGAGGAAGGTCTCGAACTGGTCGACGATGCACGCGTCGTCGCGGCAGTGGCCGCGCGGCAACGTGCGGCTGAAGCCCGTGCCCACGGGCTGGTCCAGGAAGAGCGCGTGGCCCGCGGCGTGCCAGCTGTCGGGGCGCCGCTCCAGCCCCTGCCCCCGACCGCGCGGCGCGAGGCGCAGCGGCCCGAGCTCGAGGAAGAGGCCGTCCATGCTGCTGCAGCCCGGGCCGCCGTTGAGCCAAATAATGACCGGCGTGCCCGGCGCCGGCTTCTCCTTCTTCTCGAAGAGCCAGTAGAAGAGGCGGCCGCCCGTGCGGTCGTCCGAGTCGATCATGCCGGCCCAGTGGCGGCCGGCCCAGTCCCTGGGCAGGCCGGGCAGGCCCGTGACCGCGTGCGCGGCCGGGTCGACCAGCTTCGTGGACGTGAGCCGCCGCGTCGCGTTCCACGCCTCCTTGACCATGTGCGACGTCGCGTTGGCGTACCGCTCGGCGTCCACGTCGTCGGCGAAGAGCAAGCCGCGGCGTGTGCTGCTGTGCTCCTGAGTGGTCTGCTCGCTGGGCGAGCGGCGCTTAGCAGTGGCGGCAAAAATACTGCTGCAAAGCAGTATTCGTCTGAGACGCGCCATGTTAGCAGCGGTGCCGCGCAGAGGCACGCTAGGCGTTCGGCCCTCCTCATCTGTTTTGCGAAACCCGCGGCGTAACCGCCGACGCGCATTTGGCGCGGCGACGTATGTTCTCTGGGGCCCACCACGTGCCGTTCGCCTGAGAGCTTCTTTGGATTTATTGAATTGATTTAGCCTGAGCATAAAACTGAAGGCTCATCGAGCGACACAAAGCTGTGCTGTTTGGCAGAGGTGCAGCACTGCTGCAAGAAGCATTGGTCAGCAGGTCATAGCTGAGTAAGCAAGTCACACGCCTCAGTTTCGGCAGCGCTTGCATAGCTTTCGCGTCACTGCCAGCTTTGATCAGCAGAGAGAGCCTTAACCATGGAGAAGAACTACCTGCGCTACGCGCCGCAGTGGTTCTCCGGCGTGATCACGTCGCCGCGCGCCACGATCGCTTATCTGCCGCAGACGAAAGAGGTCGTGTGCGGCGCCGGGAGGGACGTCGTCTGCTGGCGCGCGCGGACGGGCGAGCGCACGCGGACGTTGAAACGCGGCGACGAGGGCGACCTGGTGGGCGCGTCGCCCCTTGACGGGCCGCGCGGCGAAGTCGTCAGTGTCGCGGCGGCCGAGGACGGGAGTATTGCGGCGGCCTGCGCCTCGGGTCTGGTGCGGGTCTGGCGCGGCAACGGTGACGAGGGCGCGGCGCCGCAGGCGCACGACCAGCACCGCGCGGCCGTCGGAAGCTTGAGGTGGTGCCCCGAAGCGGCAACACTTGTCACGGGCGGCGCGAACGGCGACGTCGTTTTATTGGACGTGGTAGCGGAGCGTGCGAGCGCGCGGCTCGTGGGCCACCGCGCGGCCGTCACGGACCTCTGTTGTCTGGGCGACTGGACCGCCGGCGGCGCGGGCCGCAAGCTCGTGGTGTCGACGAGCCGGGACGGCCTCGTCAAAGTCTGGGACGCGCGCCTTGCGCACTGTATGCAGACCATCACGGGCGCGGGCGGCGGCGTCGCCGCGGGCGTCGACTGGGACGCGGCGAGCGGGCGCGTCGCGACGGGCGCCGGCGACCGCGAGCTGCGGCTGTGGAGGGTCGACGACGACGACGAGGCGCCCCTGGCGGCGCTCGGCGCCGTGAAGCGCCACGCCATGGAGCCCTGCCAGGCGCTGCGCTTCGTCGCGCCGCGCGTCCTCGCCGCGCTCTCGCACGGCCGGACGCTGGAACTCTTCCGCGTCCGCTCTGCTGGAGACGCCGCGAAGAAGGCTAAGCGCCGCGCGCGGCGGCGGCGCGAGAAGAAGGGCGCGGCCGACGACGACGACGCCGAGGACGAGCAGACCGCGCGCGACGAGCTCGAGCCGCTCTCCATCATCACGTCCGAGCACCGGCTCCGGGCCTTCTGCGTCGTGTCGTACACGGCGTCGACTGTGGCGCTCTGCCTCAGCACGCGGACGAACGAGCTCGAGCTCCGCGACGCGCCTTTATTGGTGGAGCATGCGCGCAAGGGCTCGGTCGGCGACGCGGCCATGGCGGCGGAGGCGGCGGCGCGGACGCTCGCGCTGCCGGGCCACCGGTCGGCCGTGCGCGCCGTCGCGGTCTCGGACGACGGCGCGGCCGTCGCGTCCGCGAGCGCGCGGTCTTTGAAGGTCTGGGCCGCCGACGCGGACGTACAAGCGCCGCGCCTGTTGCGGACGCTCGACACATCTAAGGCGTACCTCTGCGTCGCATTCCTGCCCGGCGGCCGGCGCCTCGTCGCCGGATTGAAGAGCGGCGCGCTACTTGATATCGACGCCGCGTCGGGCGACGTGGTCGAGGCGCGCGACACGAACGGTGATCAAGCCCACGCCGGCGCGATTCTCTCCCTGGCCGTCTCCACGAGTGCCTTACCCGGCGGCTGCGCCGTCGTGAGCTGCGGCGGCGATCCGCTCGTGAAGCTGTGGACGTGGGCCGAGGCCACCGGTTTTACGCACACAAAGACGCTTAAGGTCGACGGCGAGGAGTGCCTCGCGGTGTCCTTCGCGCGCGATGCGCGCGGGAAGCGCGACGGTTTTGTGTGTGTCGCGACGACGGACCACTGCGTGCGCGTGCTGTTCGCCGACACCTTCAAGTTCAAGGTGAGCCTCTACGGCCACTCCTTGCCATGCCTGTGCGTTGGCGGCTCGGGCGACGGCAAGTTGTTAGCGACGGGCGGCGCCGACAAGACGCTCAAGCTGTGGGGCCTCGAGTTCGGCGACCTGCGGCGGTCCATTTTGGCCCACGAGGACGCGGTGACGGGCCTTTGCTGGATCCGGGGCACGCACTACTGCATCACCGTGTCCAAGGACGGCGCCTGCAAGCAGTGGGACTGCGACCGCCTGGACGCGCCCTTCGTCCAATTATTCAGAAGAGGCCACACGGCCGAGGTCTGGGCCGTCGCGTCGGCCGGGGACGGTTCGACAATCTACACGGCGGGCGCCGACCGCGCGCTGCGCTGCTGGGCGCGCACGGCCGAGCCCGTCTTCGCCAGCGAAGAGCAGGACGCGGCTTTGGACGCGACGCTCGACCGCCTGGGCGACGGACTGGACACG
>Ga0114994_10000959_pt1 | contig 20219 bp, 18 predicted proteins | sample ArcticOcean_MG_C_9_FD_87043 | JGI IMG/M metagenome (GOLD analysis project Ga0114994, IMG submission 87043) | Marine microbial communities from western Arctic Ocean - ArcticOcean_MG_CB2_152 | ecosystem: Environmental > Aquatic > Marine > Oceanic | place: Arctic Ocean: Canada Basin | collected...
AGCGTGGCGCGTCTGTAAGCGTCGACGCCGTGCCAGCTTTAGCCTCGCGACCGATTGCTCCTGCTCTATCGAGGCGCTCCTGGATGCTAATCTTCTCGGCGAAACGAGGCCGCGTCGCTACCCGGCATTGACTCGCCCCACGCGTCGCCGCCCTCGACGACCCGCAGGCTTGATGGTCCGGGCGCACCAGGGGTTTTTGGGGGCCCTAAAAGGTGTGTAAAACGGGTTTTTGCTCCAGTGTGATTTTTGCGCGGCGCCTTGGCAGCCGGAGCCAGCCCTCCGCACCGCATCGCTCGTTGGCAGCACCAGGGTGACATCAATTTCCGCTGCAACCCGCTTTTTACCGCATCGACGCGTTGCGCGACCGCTGCGACGCCCCTCTCTCAGTGCAGAGTTGAGGCATGGGTGGCAAGCCCAGCCGCCTGCTGCCCGGCACCGCCGACAACCAGAGTGCCCTCTGGCAGGGCGGCAAGAAGCCGCTGGGCGACGCGGCGGGCGGCTTCTTCGACGAACAGCGCATTGGCGCAGCGGTGTCGCTAGGCGTCGCCTGCGTCGACCCGGCGAAGCACCCGGCGGTCGGCCGGCGGCTGCGGCTGCCCGTGGCCGACGAGCCCGGCGCGGCCGCCGCGCTGCGGGACCGCTTGGATGAAGCGGTGCGCTTCCTGCACGCGGCGCGCCTTGAGGGGTTGAACTGTTACGTGCACTGCGCGCGCGGCGTGTCGCGGTCGTCGACGGTGGCGCTAGCGTATATTCTCGCGTACCTGCCTGAGGCGCTCCCCACGACTGCGATAGCGACGCAATGGCTGGAAGCTCAACGGCCGCAGGCGCTGCCGAACGCGGGTTTCGCACAAATGCTCGCGGACTGGGTCCGGAGCGGCGGCTGCGACGGCTGCGCGGCGGCCTTGCGCGAGCTCGACGCGGCGCACCCCGAGGCCGCCGCGAAGCTGCGCGCCGCCGACGCCGCCGCCGTGGCAGTCGCGCTCGCCGCCGCGGCGCCGGATTCGCCAGAGGCCGCGCGGACACGGAAGTGGATGAGCGTCGTCAAGGGCGTCCGCGCATCGCGCGCGACAAATGCGGCCGTGCTGGACTCGCGGAAGGGCCTGGACGACGTCGCGGCGCGGGCGAAGAGCGACGCGGAAGACTTGTGGATCGATCGTAATGTGCGACGGGTCGAGTTGGCGGACCTGTCGCCGTTTTGCTTTCTGAGAGACTACGTCGCGGCGTCGCGGCCCGTCATCCTGCGCTTGGGCGGCGACGCGGCGGCCGTCGACGCGTTCTTCGAGGCGGAAGACGTCCGCGTCTCGGCGACGCCCGACGGCCGCGCGGATGCGATCAGTCGTACACATAGCGACGGCCGGCCGCGATTAGCTTGTCCTGAAGTGCGCCGCGGAAAGCCAACCGTCGTCGACGAGACAAGGGAGGACGTGCTCTACGTCTCGGACCAGGACGGCTCCCTCGCGCAGTTCCCGTCTTTGGCGAAGAAGGTCGCGGAAAGGAAGGACTGGCCGCTGCCGCCGGCGTACCTCCAGGCCTTCGCTGAGGGCGGCGCCGCGAAGCCCGACGCCGTCAACGTGTGGTACGGCGGCGAGAAGAGTGTCACATCCGCCCACCAAGACCGAGCGTTCGAGAATTTGTACCTGGTCCTAAAAGGTGCGAAACGATTTCTCCTCTTGCCACCGACGGCACCCGCCTGGCTGCCTTCGAAGCCCTGTGTCTTGGCGCGGTGGACGAAATCAAGCGGCTCGTGGGCTCTCGTCGAGGATCAGCCGGAGCAGCTGGTCGACTGGCTCGACGTGCCGTCGCTCGCGGACACGGAACCGCGGCCGGCCGTCGCCGACGTGCGACCCGGGGACCTGTTGTACATTCCGGCCGGATGGGTACACGAGGTACACCAGGCGCCCGGGACGCTCGCCGTGAACTGGTGGTTCGAGACGCGTTGCCATGGCGCGCGCTGGTGCGGCGCCGAGCTCGCGCGGCGCGTCGGCGAGCTACGGAGTGTGGCATCCTAGAATTAATTGTTGTGTAGGTTTATGTTACGCCCCGCTTCCCGTACACGCCCCAGCTGTCGGTCGGGGAATATTCATAGGGACAATCGAGGAAAGACCCAAGCGCGTCGAGGCCAGTGCTGTTGAAGGTTGGTTCAAGCCGCGCCGTGAACAGGCGCGATGAAGGGACGCACGCTCGGACGAGTCTAGAGTGCGCCTCGCACGCTGCCACGAACCGAGGGACCAGTCGCGCGTCACCGCCGCACACATCACGCTTCGACCGGCACGCGTCGTCGATGAGCCCGGCCTCCAGGCGCTCGAAGTGGTGGTACGTGACTGCATACCCGAAGCGGGAACTCGCGTTAAAACCGTCGCGTGCGCAGCCACCTGCGAGCCACTGGCAGAAGAGCTGGTGAATGGCCGACTCGGCCCACGCATGGCACTCTCGCTCCATGAGGACGAAACTCACATTCGGGAAGGTACGCGCAAAAGCGCATGGCGCGGCGTACCACGGGTAGTCGTCGTAGAACGCCTGCCTCTGGAGGGCGAACCGGTGGCTCCCCTGCCCATGGACGAGCGGGAGGAAGTCGCGCTCAAACACGAGGCCCCCCGGCGGACTTGTCTCAAACACGAGGCCCCCGGCGGACTTGTAGGTCTTGTAGTTAAGCGCGAGATGCATGTAATGCGCCAGCGATCGCGTTCCCGCTTTTGGCAGGCCGGCGCCGATGACGGGAGGGCAATGCGTCGCCGCCACAGCACCCATCATCAGAGCAAGGTACATTCGCATGACTTCTTTACATGCTGCCCCTGCGCTCGGCACTCACCGCGCAGCCCCTCACACTGTCATGAATGACAAGTTGTAGCAGCGTTTTTGTGATGCCGCCGATGTGTTAGTGCAGTCGTTAGCCCGCAGGTGGCAGCTGGTGGCGCGCTGAGTCGTGCTGCAGTCGTGCCAAGATTAAAGTTCGGGGCGCTTTACCGCACTGTTTGACTGCGACGACCCGCGGCGCAGCCCGCCGTCTACCACGACGGGATAAGCACATCACGCGCACGCAAGCAGCCCGCCGTCTCCGCCGCGTGTTGCGCACCGTTTCTGCCCCATATTCGGTTATACACGCAAGCCGTTTACAATGAGTGCCTCGCGCTTGCCGCCCCAGCGGCTCCCCGCCAGCGTTCGCAACGAGCGGGCCGCAGCGGCCCAACAAGCCTGGTCCGACGCGCAAAGCACGTTCGCGCCGCCGCCGGACCGCGAAGCCCAGACGGAGTCGCGCGCGATGAAGGAGGACCTCCACGCCTGGCGCGGCATGCTCCGGTCCTCCGAGGTCCTTCCGGCGCGCCGGAAGCCGCGCCAAGCGCGGCCGCGGCGGCGCGCGCCGACGGTGCCGGCCGCGCCGGCCTTCCGGACCGCGTCGCGCGCGGCGCGCGCTCGCGCCAAGCCCAAGCCCGAGCCGCCGAAACCCAAGCCGCGCGGGCGGCCGACATCGCGGCCGCGGCTGCGCAAGCCGGCGGAGGCGACGACGACGGAGAAGCCCTGGTGGGCCCGGGCACGCGACCTCTGCGTCAACGTCTCGCCCGCGCCGCCGCCGCCACCAGACGAGACGCCCGAGCACCACCTCGACGCGGCGATGTCGGTCGTCGCGGCGGCCAAGGCCGAGGTCAAGCGCCGCGACGCCGCACGAGCGGGGCAGGCCGAGCGCGACTTAGACAACGCAGCCGAGGCGCAGCGCGTCGACGCCGCGGCGGCGCGGGGCGGCGCGGCCCGCGGCAGGGCCAAGAAACCGGCGACTGCGCCGGCCGCCGCGGACCCGTGGGTCGTGTCCGCGGCGAAGACCAGCTACGCCGACGCGCGCCGGGCCGCGGCTGCGGCGCGCGCGGACAACGAGTTCCTGGACCGCCGGCCGGGCGAGTCGCCGAGCGAGGCGGCCCGGCGCTTCGTCCACGACGCGTCGACGTCGCCGCCCCGCGCACGACCCGGCCAAACGCGTTATACGACGCCCGACGCGCCGCCAGTCGCGTACGGCGTCGACGCCGAGACGGCGACGCCGTCCTACATGAAGCCGACGCACCAGTCTGGCTACCGCTACAAGATAGACCCGCACGACGGAGACTGGTATCGCAGCGACGACCCGCGCATGCGCCCGCTCGACCCGCGGGAGCGCGTCGCGGTTGCTGCCGCCGGCGACGCGTATGCCGCCGCTTGCCGCGCCAGGGCACATTACCACGAGATCGAGCAGTACGGGACGTTCGCGCGGTCTGTCACGATGTTGACTCGTCGGGCCGCGGCGACGCTCGAGCAGGAGGCGCGAGCGAGCGAATTTAGGGACGCGGCGTTGTGCGCCCACAACGCCGCGGGGCGCGCGACCCAGGCCTGGCGCGACGCGGCGAAGAGCTTCATTCCTAGTCCCGTTGTTAAATAGGTTTTACGACCCCTTGCGTAATACCTACTTAGGTATTACGCATAATGGAATTGCCGCCTTTGTTCACTTTTCACTTATCGCCAAAACTCGCCAAAACTCGGGTGAACAAGCCTAAAACATAATTCCCTCGTTTGAAATATCTCCCCTTGTAGATAATTCCCATCGTTTGAAATATCTCGTGATTTGAGTGTCGGGATCGTGATTTGAGTGTCGGGATCGTGATTTGAGTGTCAGGATTTGAGTGTCAGGATCGCGATTTTTAAGGTGAGAATTTTTGGCGATTTTTTAGCGATAGGGGTTTTGGGGGTTTGCTGTTTTGACCAAACTTTTTCACAGAAGAATCTCATGTTGTCATATTACAATATCAATGTCATAACAATATTCTCAAATATATATTTCTTCTCAAAAATAGTTTGGTCAAATTCACAAACCCCTGAGACGGTCGCCTTCGTCTTTGGTCAAAGTTGTGAGTTTTGAAAAATAAATAAGGGTAAGAAAAAACCCCCAAGAACCCCTTATAAAACTCGTGCAAAAAAAGAATTGCCAAATCTCCTTAAAATTCTAATGCCCTCTGCCCATTGGCGAGGGAATGTTCGTGGGCGGGTTACAAGTAAACGGTTCTTTTACAAGTGCTCGAGATTTGAGTGGACAATCAGGCGGAACAGGAGGTGGGATTATATCCTCTTTTTCAACTGGCACATCCTGCATCTCCTCGTCAACGTCGTCAACTTGGATTTTTTCTGCGCCAAGGCTCTTGGCCGCCAAAAAGCCGCCATCTATTGTCGAATTGAATTTTTGCATATCGTAAACGTAAACGTCATCAATTCTAGTTGGGCTAACATCCTCTTCTGCTTCGTCCTCGTCTTCGTCGTCTTCGTCGTCTTCGTCCTTGTCATCTTGACGAATATAGCCCTGTAAATAATATTTGCCTTTGTACATGTAAACGCCACGGGTTCTTTTGTTTGATTTGCACCGCTCGCCCGCCACAGCTTTCATGTCAATGTAAAAATCCTCTTTGGGAAATTTGTTGCGTCCGCCGACGTCTTCATACAAGTAATCCTTGAATTTTGCAAACATTCCACTATACGAAGCATCGCTATTTAAGCAATATCTTTCGTTTTTTTTACCATTACTTAAGTCGCCCTTGAACTCAACGTCTTCATGCAGCTTAAAGAAGAAATTAAACCATGTTTGCACCATGTCTTCTTCTTTGAAATAGCGAGCCTTTGCTTCCCGCATACAATCGCTCACAATCAGCGCCTTATTGTTCTCTGTGTAATAATTCCATGCAAGCAATAGAAGCTGCATAAATGAGAGGCGGACTAAATTATCATTTCTAAATCTTTCTTTCACGGCGTTGTCTCTAAGTCGCACATTTTTCATGTCTCTTCCATCGGCCTTTAATTTGTCGAATTCATGTTGAGCCACATAGGTGTTTGGTAATTCTTGAATACTAACACGAGCTTGAAGGAGAACTGATTTGTGTACACAGGGTATCTTTGGCATAAAGTTTGCTTCAACCACAATTGCAGGCAGAGGAAAACTCATCAAATCCCCTGATTTGGCATAATTGTCTTTGCAGGTTATATTATCTCCCCCGGTGAGACCTTTGAATTTGTCGTCTAGGAATGCAATCGGTTGACCGGTTTCCTTGCTTTTTGCTGGTTCCGCAAAATGAAGCAAGCGTTTATGCTGATAACTCACAAGCGTGCTGCTCCGGTTGTCTTTTTGCTGATTTGGATCAGTCAACAGACTTTTTCAAACGTTGAATAATAATGCCCAAAAGCGCGTTCAGCTAATATCATCATGCAACCTTTTGAATTTCGGCCATGGCCAAGAAAGAAATACATTAATTCATGAAGATTGGTGCCTGGCAGCATGGTCGCGAACGTAACGAGCAAGGCCAACACGTTTTCGTTGAAATCAGTTTCTTGGAAGGTGAGAGTTTTCCTGGACTGTTAATTTCATGCGGCCACTTTACTGTATATTCAAGGGCTTTTTTAAAGCTGGTTTTCCCGTGAACTCTCATTCTGATGTAAAAAACGCCGAAACTCATATACTACTCCAGCCCGTCGACCGCGTTCCTGACGGCGCCGACTAGCGAAGCGTCGTTGGACCACTTCGCCCGCTCGCCGCGCCGCGCGCCCACGACGCACGCGACGCCCTCCGCAAAGTCCGGAGCACCACTGAGCCGCGCGTTCGCCGCGAGCTCCACGCGCCTCCCGTAGCGCGAGGACGCGGGCTCCGCGTCGTCTCTTCGCGACGCAAGCCGGTCGACCGCGTCCAGCGTGATGTCCAAGGCGGTCGGGCACCCGCGACTCAGCCCGTCGGCCGCCGCGTCCAAAACGTCGAGGACCCCGTCGGCGGCTTCACGCGTCGCCCAGCCAGAAGAACCCTGATAGGATTTTGCTGCTTCCCGGCAAAGCTCGAGGACGTCTCGTATGGAGGCGACGCTCGCGCCGGAGCCGAACGCGTCGCGGACAGCCTGGAGCGTGGCGTCGTTGAACAGCCCCGACTCGAGCCTTCTAGGCGCCTCGACGCCGCGCCGGTCGAGCGGCGTCGTCACTTCCCCCGCCGGCGCGCTTGACAGCTCGGCGTAGAGCTGCTCGAGGCCCAGGTCCTCCTTGTCCGGGACGTAGCGCGTGGCCAGCCCCGTTTTATACAAATCGTGGGCATTGAGCGGCGCGCCCGTCAACACTAAATAGCGCGCCACGGCGGGCTCGCAGTGCTTCGTCAGGAACCGGAGCGCGCCGGCGTCCGGCACGATACCTATTCTACATTCGGGCATCGCCAGGCGCGACCGCTCCGTCACCACCCGCTCGTTGCAGGCCATGAACACGCCGGCACCGGCGCCGAAGGCCAGCCAGTCCGCGACGGCGACCGTCGGCGCCTCTCTTTCCTGGAGCTTCTCCAGGGTCGCGTACTCGAGCCGCAAGAAGTCCTGGCGGCCTTCGGGCGGGTCCTGCGCGACCGCGTTCACGTCCCCGCCCGCGCTAAAGGCCTTGGTGTCGCCGCTCGTGATTAATAACGCGTCGTCCGTGGCGTCTAACACAGCGTCGAGCGCCTCCCACATGCCGCGCGTGAGCGCGTTGAGCTTGCCGCCGCGGTCGAGCTCTATTCTAACTAGATTGGGGCCGGCGCGCCAGGTTACGATGCCGCAGTCCGGCGGGAGCGTCAGGGCACTGGCGCTCATTGCTCCTCCTGCCACAGTGGTGAGTATGAGTGTTGTCGACCACTGCCGCATGGCTGCGCTTCCCGCAGCCGGCACCAGAGCAACCAAAACTAATCGGCAACACCTTGGCAGTACCGCAGCGCGAATTCGAGCACTTCGGCTGTGGGAGCATGCGGCGCGTGCATAAAATCGGCTGTGAAAACCCGAATGGCAAGATCTTAGCGCGCGAAGAAGCAAGCGCGCGCGAAGATAGTGCTCAAGCAGGGACCGTTCTTAGGCACAAACCACACGACCTAACAGATCGCACAAACCCTCCCCGCCTCCTCCTCAAGGGATTCCAGACTGACGTCCCGCTTCCGCGCGCGCTCCCGCCGGCCCCCGGACGGGAAGCGCTCGCGGACGAAGGCGGCGTACGCCTCTGACGCGACGAAGGCCGGCAGGAAGCGCGTGTCGAGGTCGCGCTTCACCGTCGCCGCGACGCCGGCCACGGCGGCCAGGAGCCGCCCGACGTCCGCCCGCTGCAGGGCCCGGGCCCGCGCGGCGGCGAGGTCGCGGCGCGTCGCGGCGTCGCCCGCGACGGCGCTCACGTCCGCGAACGAGTCCCAGGGCTGGACGTAGACCTGCGCGGACATAAGTGGTCCCCGAGCAGACGTGGTTACAGGGGGCACGGGCGTCGACCTTCCAGAGCCCGTCCCACGCTTGTAACACCTCCACGAAGGGCCTCTCGTGCATAGCCGTCACGAGCGCCGCGGCCCCGAGGAAGCGCAGGGGTTCCGCGTCGCCGCGCCGCGCGAGGTACGCCGTCGCGTGGGCCGCGAAGACGGGGTATTCAATCAGAATCTGGGCGTCCACGCCACAACCCGCGAGCCGCCGCTCCAGGCTCCGCAGGCTCCGCGTCCGGTCCGCGTCGAAGCCCCCGGCCGCCCGCAGCAAGGCCGCGTCGTCCCGCGACACGACGTAGCAGCGACAGCGGTCCGAGGCGACGCGGTACGTAAAGGGTTCCGTGGTGCCCTCCTGCGGGACGGTCACCGTCGCGAGGCGACTCAGCGCGCACTCGTTGCAGTAGAACGGCGCCGTCACTAAGTGGTCGTCCACCTCCACCGTGCCCTCCACGACCACGACCATGTCCTCGTCTAGAAATAATTCTTCGCCGTCCCTATACCTTCGCTCGCGGAGGGACGGCAGCGCCCACCGCAATCGATCGCGCGCGCCCGCGTCGATCGTGTGCCGGTCGATCCTGAAGAGCGCGCACTAGTCGTCCACGCCCAGGCCCTTCAAGTCGCGGAAGGAGGCGTGGCGCCGGCCGGCGTCCCGGCGGCGCTGGGGCGCGGCCTCCCCCATTTTAGGTGGGCGGTGTTCGGCGGCGGCCCCGTGCGTACAGAGAAACCAAGTAGAGCAGCCCCGCGAACGTCAGGACCAGCTCGATCGGTCCCATGAGTGCGGTAGGGCAGCGTTTCAGCGGCGCACCACAAGGAGCTCACAAGGCTCATGCAATTTTCGCAATACCCGTCCTCGATTTCAGTCGAATTCTAGTAGTCCACGGGTCCTCGGTCATCTATCTAGGCGTCTCTAGGCGCCAGAAGGGCCTCGATGTCCGGTCCCGGCCCGCGCGAATCTCGGCGCCTCGACAATTGGCGCTGTGAGAGGCGCTCGACGCAGCGCTCTCACTCGTCGCATTACTCCAGCAAGGCTGCCCGTAGTGCAGCAAGCAGAAGCCGGCAGGGCTGCTGCCAAAGAGCCAGAGGCCCGGACGCCAGTCAAGAGACACATGAAGGCCCTCGCCTTCCAGCTCCCGCGGAAGGCCGGCGACCGCGGGGATCCGCGCCGGGCCAACGCGCTGCGCATGATCAAGAACCTCGTGCACGGCGACGCCCGGGACTACGCGACGGCGCTGGCCCGGTTCCGGCGGCAGGCCGCGCCCGACGCCGCGGCGTTGGTGCTGCTCCTCCGGGGCTGCCCCGACGAAGCGTCGGCGGCGGCCCTGCTCGCCACGGCGGCGGACGGCGGCCTCCGGGCCGACGCCCAGGTCTGGGCGGCGCTCGCGGGCCAGTGGGCGGTCGCGGGGAACCGCGAGGCGGCGGGTCGCGCCCGGGCGTACCTCGCGGCGCTGGACGCGCCGCCGCCGCCGCCGCAATCTTCGGACCGCCTCGCGCGGCAGCGGACGCTGTGGCTGCGGCGGCTGGCGGCGCGCAGCGAGCACGGGCGCGTCGCCGCGGCGGTCAGCGCCTTCGTGGCGGCGGGCGACGCGTCGCCGGCGATGCTGCGGGCCGTACGGCGCGTCGCGGACGCGGCGCCGGCGCTCGACGCGGCGCTGGCCGGCGACCCGTCGCTCGAGCAGGCGTTCGTGGCCGCCGCCGCGGCGCCGCGGGAACCCCGGAGCCGCCGCGCTATCGCGCCGCCGCCGTCACCCATGACTCTGTCGCCGCCGTCCCCCATGACGCCGGCGAGCGCGACGCCAACCTCGTCGGCCCTGTCTACGCCCGTGCGGGAACCGTCGCCCGAGCGGCCGGCGACGCCCGCGAGCGACGACGAGTCGCTCGCCTCGCTCGGCACCTACCTGAGCAGCCTTGGTCCCCTCGGGGGGGAGAACGGAGTCGTGAGCCTCACTGGCAAGCGCGTCAACCCGTCCAGGCCGCCGACGCGGGACGAGCGGCCGCCCGAGTAGTTGTACTAAGTAAGCTTGTGCATACAAGGCATACAAGGAATATTTACAAGGACGGGTTCCACCTTTTTTCGAAAATCTACAGGAGCCCTCCGGCAAGTCTCCCAGGACACCTCCTGCGCGCTAAGACCGAGAACGAGTACAAGTGCTTATCTGCGGCCGGCGCGCCGCGCGCCGCCGACGCGCGCCACGGCCTCGTCAACCTCGGGGCTTCTCGTCGTGCGCCTGGAGCTGTCTGTTCACAAAACTTAGACACCTGAGATGGCTAGGGGGATGTATGCTGTGCAAACCGGCTCCCGCGCGCCCCCCCCCCGGGACCGTAGCACACAAGTACGGGCACGAAAGCTGCCCGAGCAAGTCTCAGCGAGAAACTACCTCTTAGGGCCGTGCCGCCGAAGTGTGCCTCAGACTGGGCAGCGATTCCAATTCGTCGCGGCAGCCTATCGAGCGGAGATGCCCGCGATCACCCGAAGACTGGCTTCTTGGGACGCCCCGCGGCCACCGTAATTAGAACATATGGGTAGAATGTCTAACACCACGTGCCCGTCAGAAACGAAGATTGTTTTGAAATTCCCGCGGCCGCCCGAAGGCCCAAAAATGGACTCTGGTATCTTCCCGGGTAGGTAGAGTAAAATAAATGAGTTCCCAAATTAAGTTAGCACCATAGTCGGTCAGCGAGACCAAACGTTCACGTGTAGCGGCCGAGAGAAATCTCGCGCGGCTCCCGGAAATCTTCGAATAATTAGCGTATTTGACGTTCACGAGTGGCATCGCGCCCAAATAAAACACTTTTGTGGGATGCAGCTCGGCTCTCGGACTCGCTAGGGGTTAGGTCTGATGATGGGTGGACGCCTACACCGCATACGCAGGTGCTTGTGGCTCCCAGAGAGCTCTGAAGACGATATTGGAGAACTTCTGCCAGATGCATTGTCGAAGAACGAGCGCGAGGTGCACACGACCTTCTTCCAGGAGACCCAGTCCTTCTCCCTGGCCGTGGCCAAGCTATTCCAGGAGCTCGCGACGGCGCCCCGCGACGCGGACGGCAGCGCCGTGGTGCGCACGGACGCCGCGAGCGGCTGGGCCACGCAGCTCAAGGCCAAGGACGAGAGCACGGTCATCTTCCAGATGCGGCCTTCCCTAGCCTGCTACCACGGCGGCCGGGTGGTGTTCGTGACGTTCTCGTTCGAGCCCTTGAGCGCCATGCCGCCGCCCCTCCAGGCGTCGCGCGCGCCGCGCGCGGTCGTGGACGCGCCCAAGGCGCCCGCGCGCCGCGGCCAGCCGCCCGGCTCCACCAAGAAGAAGAAGGAAGCGGCCCTTGCGGCCCAAGCGGCGCTGGCCGCGGCCGGTGGCCTGCGCGCGCCCGGTCGCGTGAATCCCGAGCTGGAACCCACGGACGACGAGATCGAGGCCGAGCTCAACACCATGCTCGGCGCGCCGGCCGTGGCGACGGCCGTGGAGGCCTAGAAATCCACCCCCACCCCCTCCTCCCCATCACGGTCGCGCATATATCCACCCGGTTAACTTACAAATACAGAACACAGTGTGAAGCGCGCGCGCCGACGACGTCACGGCTTCTTCTTCACGAGCCCGAGCCGCTTCGCGATCTGCGACTCGGCGGCAAGGTTCTGGACGCACCACGCAAGGGTCGCCGTCGGCAGGAACTCGACGGGGATCGGCAGCCACTCCTCCAGGAGGCCCACCGCGGGTATCGCAAACGAGCCCTCGAAGAGATATTTCAGTACGAAGAAATCGAGCGGCCCCAAAGCTAGTTCCAGTAAGCCGTGGAATGGCAAGCTCTCTGAGAGGTCTCCGGCCGCGTCGAAGGCGACGCACAGGAGCAGCTTCTGCCACTGATCCGCGGGGATCGATTCGAGGATCTCGGCGACTCGTGCCGCCGGCGTCGCGACCGCGCGTGCTAGCGAGGTCGCGAGCGTGACTGGAATCAATGCGATTCCAAAGGCCGGGAGCGCTGCAACAATGGCGAACGGTCGTACGACGTCCGTGATGCTGTCTCGAAAGTCCTGGAACGACGCGACGACGAGCGTCGATTCGCTCAGGGGCGCGAGCGTTGTCGAGACGTCAACCCACGACGACACGTCGACCGCGTTCAGCGGCGCGATGCGACCAACGCTATTTCTGCTTTGTGGTGGCCTTGCGACGCGAACAGCACTGTTTCTGATCGGTGGCGCCACGAATGCGGTCGCGCAGCCGCCAAGCAGCAGGAGCTGCCAGATGATTGGCGGCATAGCCCTGCGCATCGATGCCGTTCGCGCTGTAAGAGCTCGTCGTTCAAGCTGAGGGACCCCTCCAAAAATTGTTTAATGCTCAATGAAGCAGCAGTTAGCGCCTGGTGCGGCCAAGCACCGATTGCAATTGTGACATTACGCCACGGGTTTTACGCGTCGATTTACACGCGTTTGCTCCTAAACGCAGGTAGCATCGGTGGCGCACGGATCAAAACCGCACGCCACGGTGCCTTAAGACACAGTACGCACGCATGTGGCTCATGCTGCTAATCACCTCCCTGACGCGGCGTGGCGGCCGCGCATTGCTGCGAGCGCGTCCCGTGGCCACGCCTCAACGGCGCTGTGTCGACGCCGGGCGCGCGGGCACACACGTCCGCAGTTTCAATACCGCTCGCGTGTCGCTCCGCGCGGCTGTCGACGACGACGACGCCGGCGCCGGCGCCGACTCGGACCCGCTCGCCGCGAGGCGCACAGCCCTCCTGGACACCATCGACGCGGCGCTCACGAAGGAGGCCCGCAAGGCCGACGCGCTCAGGAAAGAGGCCAAGGCCGCGGCCGACGCGGAGGCGATGGCCCACCGCGCGAATCTCATTTTCTCGAACCTCTACCGGATCACGGGCGGCGAGACCACGGTCTCGGTCGAGGACTGGGATAATAATGGTGAGATGGTGGAGATCACTTTATCACCAAAGTTCCGCTCTGCAAAAGACGAAGCCGACGCGGGCTTCAAGAAGGCGCGGCGGCTGCGGCGCGGGTCCGCCGTCGTCGAGGGCCTCCTCGAGGCGTCCGCGGCCAAGGCCGACGTCCTGGCGGAGCTGCGCGGCGACGTTGCCGGGGCGGACGACGACGACGCGCTGGAGCGCCTCGAGGGGCGCGCGGCGAAAAAGGGCGCGACCGTGGTTGTGGCAGAGGCGCCGCCGAAGCGGGTCGACGCGAAGAAGAAGAAAACGACCTGGAGCGGCCGGACCTTCACGAGTCCCGCGGGCGTGCCCATACTGGTGGGCCGGTCGCGCAAGGAGAACGACAAGCTGTCCGTCGTGATCGCGCGCGACAGGGACTACTGGCTGCACGCGCGCAACTCGCCGGGCGCGCACGTCTTGCTGCAGCTGTCGCGGGCGCCGCGGTATTACAGCGAGCCCGAGTCCGCCTGCCTGCAGATGGCCGCGGACCTCGCGGCGTTCTACAGTGACCTGCGGAACGAGCTGCGGGCGGACGTGACCTACACGTCGCCGAAGCACGTCTCGAAGCCGCCGTGCGCGCCGCCGGGCGCAGTGACCCTGCGCAAGGAGCTCGGGACGGCCGTGGGGCGGCCAGACCAGGTGCACGAGGAGTGCAAGGCCGCGCGGGGGGAGAGCGGGCAGGTGAATAGCTGGTGAATAATTTATGTGTGTTGTAGACAAGTTTCTTAATCTTCGAGATCTCCTTTGCTTAACTTAAAGCTAGGCCACCTTAACATACGATGCCGCACAATACACCCCGCATGAAAAGGCCATCCAATGCGCCGGTAGATATATCGGAGGCGGCTAAAAAAGTGTCATGGGTGGGGGAAAATCATAGCCAATGCCATGATGTTCTCCCGCCCAGACCTGGTTTGGTGCAGCTTTCTCATACCGGATGTCTATTCTTCCGATTGTTGATGTGCCCACGCAATAGTTGTACAGGTGGATACACGAGAGCGGCCTGTAGCAGAATCGCACCCCTTGAAGGACCTCATGCCCGTTGACCGAAACGTCGACTCTTCCCATGTCCGATGTCACGGATTCATGGCGAATACGAGCGTCGATTGTGTACGAGGTGTTGGGCAAGACATCTCTCACTATGTACAGTTTTTCTGCATCTCCCATCCAAACGAGCGAGACTCGTGCGCCGTCGTCGTCTGCGTCCGAGTCCTCCCCTCCAACATAGTCGGAGTCGAATCTAGGACCACCCATAGCCACGTCCCATCTCTGATCTCCTGGATTACAGAGCATCACGTAGCCGACCGCGCCCGCCGGGGCACACTCCACGTAGCTCATTGTCACCTGCAGTCGAGTCACCAGCAGGTTTTCGCCGCGGATGCGACGAGCAAATCCCGAGTGATCTTCGGAATCCACTCTAATGAGATTGAGGTATCTGCCGCCTTCAGGAGGCCGTGAAATGTGGACCGTATATTTGTCTGGTGCATGGTCCTCCCATTGCTCCAACCCTCGCTCCCACTTCTCGCAGAACTGCTGCGGCTCGCCAACAAGCAGCGCATCGAGCAACGCGCGCGTCGTCGGAGGACTCGGGACGGCGGTCTTGCCGCGCCGTCGTATCGCCGTGACAAGCAATTGCGACTGGGCGGCGCGCAGTGGCTTAACGACGCAAGGAAGCACCGCGATGGTCTTCGTCGGCAAGAAATCGACGATGGCGGTGCGCACATCGTCGCGCGCCCAGAGCGAGATAAACGGAGCACGCGTACGCCTTGCTGCCATGTTTGCAATAGATTACCCTGCACAAAATGGCAGGCGATCTCTGTGGTTCCCTGAGCGCCGGCGGGACGCAGTCGTTGCACTGAGAGTCGTATTGGAAAACCTATGAACTACGCGCAGCTTACAAAGCGAGGTAGGGCAGACGCTGAGCGCAGGAGCGCTCGAGCTAGCTCTCGAGCTTGACCAGGTAGGGGACAGGTTTTGTCGACGACAAAACGGGTTTAAAGCTCCGGGTACCCGAGCGGGGTGTCCAGCTATACGCACGCTGTACGTATCGGTTCAAGCTATACGCACGCTGTTGTTTCGCTTGTACGGTATTACCACGCTTGCGAGCCATAACGTCAATTTGTGTTCACCGGTGACTGCTGCCGGCGTTATAGCACCGCTACGGGCAGACAAGCAGTAAGCAGCAAATGGCTGCACCGGTGGTAGCGACGGATTACGAGCTACTGGTCTCGCCCGAGGAGCTGCGCGAAAAAGGCGGCGTCATTGTCGAGTTCGACGACGAGGCGCACGCGCGACCCGCGCTCGCCGGCGACGCCGCAGCGATCGAGCGGGCGTGGGCGGCCAAGCTGGAGACGCACCCCAAGACCTACGACGCCTTCAAGTTCCGCCTGGCGGCGGTGCTGAAACAGGACGCGATCACGCTCCACATCGGCATGACGGGCTACAAAGAATACGTCGGGACGCAGGCGAACGCAGAACTTCGCGCGGCCGGCGCGGCGCACGGCGACCCGGCCAAGTACCTCTCGAACTGCTTGGGGTGCGAGTGCGTCCTCACGACTGCCGACAGGAAGATCGTGCTCTTGCGACGGTTGGCGGAGGTGGCCTATGCGTCGGGCCTCTACAACGGCCCGAGCGGTCACGCCGAGCCCAAGTTCGTCTTCAACAAGAATTTTAGGAAGGAGGTCTTGCGGGACGGCATCCTGCGGGAAATCGTCGAGGAGGTCGGTATCCCGGAACCGGAGCTGTCCGAGCCGCGCCTGATCGGGGTCATGCGCGCCGCGGACCTGCAGCCGGACTGTCTCTTCGCCGTGGAGACGACGCAGACCGCGCAACAGATACGCGCGGGCTACTGCCGCGGCGCCGTCGACGCGTGGGAGAGCGACCGGCTCGCGTTCGTGGACGCGGGGGACCGCGGGCTGGCGCTGACGCCCGTGACGGAGGCCGCCTTGGCGTGCTGGGCGCGGGACCGGGCGCTCAACTAAATTTTGTGAATGTTGATCGCGTCGGTGGCGTAGAGGGGTATGAATCGAGACGGCTTCGCGAAGCGGATCGTGTCCAACGATCGCATGGGCGCGTATGGCCTCGCGGCGGCAGACGTCGACCAGGACGGGCATATGGATCTAGTCGTTGCGTCGAACGGCGACAAGGGTTGAGCTGAGCGGCCGCGGTGGCGAGGAGGAGGGCCTGCGCGGAGCCGCGTCGTCCAGAGCCGCGTCGTCCGGCCGCGTCGTTCGGGCAACGACGCGTCGGCGGCGCGGTCGGGGGATCGCCGCGCAGTGGACAGGATATAGAGTAAGTACAGCAGTTTCAACGATTTAGCGCGGCGCGAGCTCTGGAAACCGGACTCTGAGGGAGCGCGGCGATGAGACGAGACCACATGGTGGCTGGACGGGTGGTTAATTGCTAGTGTGGTGTGTACGGAGACGAGAACAACGGGGGGGAACTTATTTTTTTCTTGAGACTCGCACGTTTTTACACAGGCCTCAAGGAACGCGCTGTGTAGGCGCAGTGCACTCTAGCAGTGCACTCAACTCATCTAAGCATCTCCTTCACCCCTATCTATCGAAGTTCTTCGTGACACAATATTACGGAGGCCTAGCCGCCACCGACACGACGAGCTCGCGCCCCGGCAGCAGCATGAGCCCGGTATCGAACTTCTCCGGCAGCACCGCGCCGACGAGGTAGCCGCGCCACAGGTCGTCCCGGCGCTCGACGAGCATGAACCGCGCCGGCGCCTCGACCGTGTCCTTGTCCTCCCCGTCGGAGTCCTCGTCGCTCGAGAAGTCGTCGACGGCGGCCGTCACAGTGAGCTCCACGATTTCGCCGACGGCGTAGCCCGCCACGGCGGCGGGGTCCCGGGGCCGCAGGTCGAAGTCGTGCCGGTCCAGATCCGGCACGAGCCACTTGCACTCGCCCGGGGGCGTGCCCCCGCCGGCCTTGACGAGGAGCTCGACCAGGAAGTGGTTCCGCCGCGGGAGCGGGCCCTGGTCGTCGCCGTCGGCGTCCTCCAGACCCAGGTCCGCAAAGTTCAGGTCGTCGGCGTCGTCCGGGTCGCCGGAGGTGGCGATGTCGAGCGCCGTCAGCCCGTCCTTGGCCGTGGCCGCGGCGTCGGCGCCGTTCGTGAGGAGCGCGGCGCAGGCGTTGACGGCCATGGCCGCGGCGGCCGCGTGGAGGGGCGTCCAGCCGCGCACGTCCGTGGCCTTGACGTCGCCGCCACCCGCCACCAGAATATCGACCATCACGCGCGGGCACGCGGCGTCGACCTGGTGCAGCGGCGTGCGCTTCTCGACGTCCCTGGCGTTCGCGTCGGCGCCCGCGTTGAGGAGCGCCCGCGCGCAGCCGGGCTGCGTCTCGCCGACCGCGACGTGCAGAGCCGTGGCGTCGTTGAACGTCTCGTCGTGGCCCTTGGCCGCGTTCGGCGTTTTGTCCAGTAGCGCTTGCAGGCCGTCCGCGTCGCCCTTGAAGACTAATCGCACCGCGTCAAACGTGGCGGCCTCGTCTGCGGGGTCGGCGACAAAGTCAGCCATCCTGTGCAGCGGTGCAGCCAAGCTCTCCGAGGAATCGCCTCGCGATCGCTGCGGCTAGCACGTTGCTCGTCGCCGCGCCTGCGCCACAAAATAAACCCACAAAACCCGTCATAAAAACAAAAATGCGGTCAGCTTGGGCATAGATGCGCCTGGGCTCCTCACACGATCACCGAAAGCTCTGCACAGTACGCACAAAACGCAGCAAACAACGTCGACGCGTCGCCGAGCACTTTTTCCTTCGTCCACTGTCATAATAAAGACTGTACATGCAGACACAGTAAATGGTCGTCGACAAAAAGCTCTGCATCATGGTAGCCCTAGCAGCCATCGCAGTCGTGGGCGTCTCGAGCGCGATCAAGCGCCTCCGCGTGCGCACGGCCTCGTCGAAGGCGCAGGACCTCGCCAGCTTGTGGGTCGGCGGCATCGAGACGATGCTGGACGTGCCCGGCGCCGGGACGCTCTCGCTGGCGCCGTGCAAGACCGCCGCGGAGTCGCGAGCGAGTTTCCCGGCGGTGCCGCCGACGGCCATCCCGGTTCATGGCGCCGCGTTCGCCGTCACCGCGTTCGACCCACCCGGCGTCGAGCGGACCCGCGACGAGAATGCACGGGAGAACGGCAAATTGTGGACCATGCTTAGGCAGGCCGGCGCCGCGCGCGCCTGGAGGGCTTTCGGCGTCGACGTCGACGAGGGCTGGCGCGAGGACGGCTTTGTGCTGGCGTTCTCGGACGCCGACGAAGGCCGGCGGCGAATCACGGCCGCCGCAGCTGCCTTCGAGCAGGGTGCCATCTACGAGTATACCATAAACAGAGGCGCCATGGCGCGCCGCACGCTAGGCGTTGGCATGCCCATGGATGAGACGACCTTCATGCGAGCTATTTCATACGACGAGCTTGTACGGCGGTCGGAACTTTTGGCCCTGCCGTGGGCGGGGCCTCGTGACGGGGGCGTGCTGCCTTAAGTTTTGTGATGTGTCAGTGCACAAAAAGGGCATTTATACAAGTACAGAGGGGCTACTACCAACCTCCCTCCGGCACTGCCTTGGCCTGCAGAATGGGACCGTCCGTTTCGGCGGCGTAGGCGGCGGGTTGGACTTGCCCGACGACGACGCCCATGGATGGCGGCGCGGGGTTGGCGACCGCGAACCTTCCACCGGGTGCGACGCCCGCGGGGACCTGAATCTGCATCGTCACGCCGCCGGGGCTCTGGATTTGCATGAGCTGGCCCGCCGGAGCGCCGGGCGGCACCTGTACCATGAACGTGCCCGGCTGCGCGTAGCCCTGCGGCGCCATCTGTACCACTTGCCCCGGAGGAAAGAACAGCCGGAGATAGTTTGGTGAGTGCTTGCCACCCCTTACAAACTGGACGTGCGCGACGATGCCGCGGGCCCGCCAGTCGTCGAAAGCTTCCTCGGAGAGGCGCGGGATAGCGAAGGCTTGAGCGCAAGTGATGGCGACGATGAAGGGGACCGGTAGTAAGAAAGGTATCAAGAACAAAAGCGGCCACCCCACCCCTTCGGTCGACGCTTTTCCCTCGAACCTGGTCTTGCACCCACTCGGGGGTGATCTAACGCAGGGCAGGTGCTGCAGTCATGGTTGGCGTCGTGCTCTTCAAGGTGCTCCGGCCCGTCATAGAGCGAGCACCGCTCGGTGTCGCCGAAGTAGGTTTCGTTTGCCCAGATGTCCCAGCGGTCGTAAGGCCTGTGGACCCCAGTGATCGTCTCCTCCGGCCGCTCGGGGAGGGCCGCCTCGCCCGTCCTCCCTGTGGCACCCCCCGTGCGCATGGTGTTCCCGCAGCACCAGAAGACGCAGCAGTCGTCGACGAGAGGGTCCTCGCCGCCTTCGACGTCGCATAGGTATTTTTTGCAGCGGAGGCGGTCCTCCTCGTGGAAGACGCTCATCATGATACCGAAGAGCGCCGCCCCGAGGAAGACGAAGGCGACGCAGCCGAGGAGCGGCGGGCGGTACCTGTTGCTTCCCTTGGCGACGTGGTCGTTGACGCCGCGGACGTAATGCCGCGCCTCTTCTCCCGATACGCCCGCGCTCAGGAGGCGCAGATCATTTGCCACCGTGTGCTCCTCGATGCGCAGTGGACCAAATTCGCACTCCTTGCCACCGCCTCGGAGCACGATCTGGAGGCAGTTCGCCGGTGGGCTCCATGTGTTACTCATTTTACAACAGGTGAGACACGCGAGAGCGGGCAGCCTCTCGCAGCAACTTTTCAGTGCGCCAACGCCACTGATCAGATCATGATCAACTCGCGCCGGGTTTTGGCGGGCGGCAACATTCACATAACCTTTACACAACACTAGGAGAACACGCCGACAGCTCCATGGAGCCTCGCCCGTTTCGCGGCCGCGCGGTCTGTCGGTTCGCTCCGGTGCGCGAACGCGAGCGCCCCAGGTCCTCGAGCGCCGTCCGCCGCGCCGCGTCGGCGGCGTCGGACGCGTCCGCGTCACCTGACGCGTCCGCCTCAAGCGCCAGTCCGAAGGCGAGGCAGCGCTTGACGCGCAGCGTGGCGGCGACGGCTTTGCCCG